>Ga0163209_1000160_pt1 | contig 26832 bp, 22 predicted proteins | sample Kivu_160m_FD_113538 | JGI IMG/M metagenome (GOLD analysis project Ga0163209, IMG submission 113538) | Freshwater microbial communities from Lake Kivu, Western Province, Rwanda to study Microbial Dark Matter (Phase II) - Kivu_160m | ecosystem: Environmental > Aquatic > Freshwater > Lake ...
CCGAAAACCCTCCCTTGTAACTCGGTCCCAGGTAGGTGCGTTTTGGTTTCATGTCGAGGTATTTCAGGTCATCCTCCAAGAGAAACGCAGCCCTGAAGATCCGAAGACTGCCAGGGTCGGCCTGAAGGGGATGTGTTCGGTCAATAAGCGTCCCTGAAACAATGAACTGATCGAGTAAGCCCCAGTGCTCCCTGAATTTATGACTCCCTTGGTTCCCCGCCACGACATATGAAAGGTTGACAAGGCTCGTTGGCAATAGACCAATGGTGTCCAGATGGGCACGAAGGATCCGGCAAAGGCTGCCGTTTTCCGGTTCATCATTGAAATCCCCCATGATCAGAATGAAGGGAAATTGATCGGGTACCGTGTCGTTATGGTGCCATGGTGCCATGGTGCCTTGGTGTTCACTGCCTACTGCTACCTGCCCATTGCTAGGTGGTTCCTGCCGACTGCACCCTGCTGACTGAATGATCGAATCAACCTTTCCCCGTAGAACTCCTGCAACAAAATTCCTCCTCGGGGCGGATACCGCTTCACCTCCACGCCTCGAAGGCCAGTGGTTGACAAACAGATGAAGCGTGTCCGTACTTAAAAGCATGCCTTTCACATAAAGGATGTCACGGGTTTTTGCCGAAGTGTCGAAAGGAAAACGGATGGTGATCCACTCAGCCTTGATTGGGACAAAGTACTCCTCTCGGAAAAGCAATGCTACATCAATCCCGCGGTTGTCGGGTGAGTCCCGATGGATAGCCCGGTACCCGAACCGTTTCAGGGGAGAGGCATAGATCAGCTTGTTCAGCACATGCCTGTTTTCCACCTCACACATCCCGACGAGGGCAGGGGGATCCCACTCCCCGGCTGCCAGGATGGTTTTGGCGATATGGGCAAGTTTTGACTGAAGCTTCGCATAGCCCCAGTGCATCGCCCCGCTGCCCGTGAACTCTTCATCGGCAGTCAGGGTATCATCGCGGTAATCAAAGAGGTTCTCCGCATTCCAGAAGAGAATGCTGACATGGTGGCCCCCGTCGGCGAGGGAATCTGCTCCGGCACACTTTTCGACAGAGGTCGTGATATGCTGTGCCGGTAGTTGATGATATGAGATCATGATCATCAAGAGACAGAAAGCGGCAAATTTGTCAGGCTGCATCATTTTAATTGGATTCTGGTGAAACATACGATAACCGTTAATCAGGAAAGATGCAAAAAGGTTAAAGAGAGATGATCGAATTTGTTAACGAATCTTTAACATGGCTGTTAACAGTTTTTAACATACATCCGGCACTTAAACCAGTGGAAGGCCGTTAGTTTAACAATTGAATGAGATCAGACATGAAAAAGATAGCCATTTTGTTTCTCGTAGCGCTCGCAGGCGGAGCCATTGCCCTGGGGCTATTTACCCTTCTGAAGAAAGATACCCCCGTTAACAGTGAAATTCCGGTCATGCTCCCGATACGTCAGGCTGATTTGCCGGCCTCTGCACCTCCGAATGTTCCTGATTTTGAGGTAGCTGCTGATCTTTCTATCCACGCGGTAGTCCATATAAAAGCGCAGTTTCAGAGAAAAAGCATTGTTTACGACGATTTCTTTGAGTTTTTCAACCTGCGACGGGGAACCCCGCGGGAGCAGGTGTTCCCTTATGAAGCAATGGGCTCGGGAGTGATCATCTCTCCCGATGGATATATTGTGACAAACAACCACGTGGTGCAGGATGCCAACGAGATCACAGTGACGCTCAACGACCGCAGGGTATACAAGGCGACAATCATTGGTACCGATCCAAGCTCTGATATCGCCCTAGTCAAAATTGACGAGAAGGACCTGCCATTCCTGACCTACGGGAATTCCGACGATGTCAGGATAGGGGAGTGGGTGCTGGCCGTAGGGAATCCCTTTAACCTGACCTCAACGGTCACTGCAGGGATCGTGAGCGCGAAAGCACGCAATATCAATATTCTCGGGTCGCAGGGCGCCATCGAATCCTTTATCCAGACCGATGCAGCGGTCAACCCTGGCAACAGCGGAGGCGCCCTGGTCAACACACGGGGTGAACTGGTCGGGATCAACGCGGCCATCGCCAGCGGAACGGGATACTACCAGGGATACTCCTTTGCCATCCCGGTCAATATTGCCAGGAAAGTGGTGGAGGATTTTATGAACTATGGCCGGATTCAACGGGCTTTCTTCGGGATCTATTACCATGAAGTTGATGCCCAGATGGCAAAGGACCAGGGATTGGATGCGCCACGGGGTATCTATATCGAGGACCTTATAGAAGGAGGATCTGCAGTCAAGGGAGGGATCCGTAAGGGGGATATCATTCTACAGCTTGATAACTCGCCGGTAAACCAGCAATCGGAACTCACGGCGTTTATGGGGCAACATCGGCCGGGCGACAAGGTGGCAGTGAAACTGTGGCGGAACGGTAAAGTGGAGGAGAAGACCATTACCCTGCAAAGTGATGAAGAATCAAAAGCCATGGCCGGTAACGGCCAGGTGATCATCCATGGCGCTACATTCCAGCCTCTGACAGATGCGGATAAAAGCAAACTTGGACTTGACTTCGGGTTCCAGATCACCCGGCTGGGCAGTGGGAAATTCAGAGATGCCGGTATCCATGAGGGATTTATCCTCCTGGGAATAGACCGTAAACCTGTCCGGTCCCTTACAGCCCTTCAGGAAGCCTTGTCGGGCAAAGGAGGAGGCGTCTTACTCGAAGGGATCTATCCAAACGGATTGAAAGCATATTACGGGATCGGTTTATAAAAAATGAGAAGAAGATTAAATAAAACCTTGGAAATTTCGTTAAAAGATCGTAAATTGAGGGTGCAATGAGACAACTGAAAATATCGAAATCAATCACCAACAGAGAAACCGCTTCCCTCGATAAATATTTACAGGATATCGGAAGGGAAGAGCTGATTTCGGCCGACGAAGAGGTCCAGCTTGCGCAGCGGATCCGTCAGGGAGATCAGCTAGCATTGGAGAAACTGTGTAAAGCAAATCTCCGGTTTGTAGTCTCTGTTGCCAAACAATACCAGAATCGAGGACTCAGCTTGCCGGATATGATCAACGAAGGCAACCTCGGTCTGATCAAAGCAGCTAAACGGTTTGACGAAACTCGGGGATTCAAGTTCATCTCCTATGCCGTATGGTGGATCAGACAGTCCATTCTCCAGGCATTGGCTGAACAGGCCCGTATCGTGAGACTCCCGTTGAATCAGGTAGGCTCACTCAGCAAACTGAATAAAATGTCTTCACGACTTGAACAGGTTTATGAAAGGATTCCTTCGGCAGATGAGATTGCCCGGGAAATGGACATCCCCGAACATAAGGTGCGTGAAACCATGCGAATGGGAAGCCGTACCCTTTCTATGGACGCTCCCCTGGATGAAGACGAAGAGATGAAATTCCTGGATGTCTTCGTCCCGGATGACTCAGAAGCTACCGACGAACTGCTCCTGCGAGAGTCCCTTTCTCATGAAATCCAGCGTTCTCTGTCCACACTTACGGAAAAAGAACGTGAAATCATCAACATGTTCTATGGGATTGGTTACCCTCACAGCTATACCCTGGAGGAGATCGGTGCCATGTTCGACCTCACACGTGAACGGGTCCGCCAGATCAAGGAAAAAGCCATCCGTCGGCTGAAACACTCATCCCGGAGCAAACTGCTGAAGACTTACCTGGGATAATCTTTCCAGGATTCTCTGTCTTGTTTTGGAAACGGAAAAAATTTTCCAGAAAAATACGTTTCCTTGGTTGGATTTTACAAAGATCGTTACCTTTGCCTTGAATTCTGTTGTGAATGATTGAACAAAGAAAACGGCACTTCCTGATTTTCATGCCCGTGTGGATCATCCCCGTGATGCTGATCACATGGGGCTCATTGATCAATTTTCACCAGAACAAGATCTGGGGTAAACAGTTAATGCCCTATTCCTATATTGCCCCGAGGGATAAAGCCAAGATCATCAAGATCCATGAGGTAAAAAATCCCCTGACCGATCTTACCACTTTCGACGAGACTTGCCGGATGATTATTTACCGACCGGTGATCCAGCAGTCTGATCTTCCCCTTATCGGTATAAACAACTGTTTCCTGCTCTTTTCCTCAGGCCTCCGGGCTCCCCCGTTAAGCTGATCCTGCTACATTTTCATTTTCTTACTCCGCGAGGCACCCCTTTTGCCATTGCGGTCACGAGTTGTTCAATTCATTTCGTTTTCATCATTAATACGCTTGCATTATGAAAAGAGAATTACTTTTGCTCATCAGCGGGATTATTCTGATCCTGATTGCTTCAGCAGGATTTTCCCAAATCCCGATGTTTCCCGAAACGGTTACCATGGGACCCAGTTATACCAACGAGGTCTATTACCAGTTCTCCACAGGGGATACTACCATTACTCCCAGAAACACCTGGGATATTTCATTCCGGACGATGATCATGACCTCCAGCATCATAACCAACGATGGATCAGGTGTTGTTTTATGGACCTACCCCTATGCAGATACCTCCGGATGGTCCACTCTCGATACCAACGGTTTGTGGGAATGGACACCCATGTACAATGACCCGGATGACTGGGAGAACGGAGCTTTCTGCAAGAATACGACCGACGGGGATACCGATTGCGGATGGGGCGTTTACAATATGGCAACCCATTTCGTTGAAGGCGATTCCCTTTTTGTCATCAAGCTGGTGGACGGATCCTTTAAAAAGATTTGGATCGTGGAGAAAGACTCCCCGAACGACACCTACCTGTTTCGCTATGCCAATCTCGACGGATCCGATTTTCAGGAAATCGAACTTGACTGCAAAGATTATTACCCCGAGAAGGACTTTGTGGGATTCAATCTGCAGACAACATTGATTGTAGATTATCAGCCGCTCCATTCCACATGGGACCTCCTTTTTACAAAATATATGTCGATCCAGCCAAACGGCGAGCCATATCCTGTAACCGGAGTTCTGAGCAATCCTGCCATCTACACAAAGAGGTTCTATCCTGTGGATCCGGAATACAACGACTGGCAGGTGGATCCCTGGGACAGCAGCCGCTCAACCATCGGATGGGACTGGAAAACCTTTAGCATGGAAACCATGACCTACTGGGTGAGCGATTCAATGGTATTTTATGTGAAGGATACGGCCGAGAGGGTTTATCGTCTCAAATTCACCGCGTTTGAAGGTAGCTCAACCGGGAATATCGATTTCGGCAAAGCCCTGGTTTCCCCCAGTGGCATCAACGATTATAAGCCATCGGATTTCCGGGTGACCCTCTTCCCGAATCCCGCGACCGATCTGATCCGTGTGAACATTGAATCGCTTCAGCCGTTGGATGAGGAACTATCCCTTTCACTGGTCGATCTCTCCGGAAGAAAAATCATAAAAAAAATATTCCCAGACACCGAGGCGATGGTCCTGAATGTTCAATCCATTTCTCCCGGAATCTACTTTATACAGGTTTCTTCGGGAAACAGTTACGCCACAGTAAAATTGATCAAACAGTGATCATTTCAAAAAGAGACGTTGGTTTACTACTTGTTTGGTTTTTGTTGACATTCCTGCTGACCGGGGAGAAATCCCTTGGTCAGCAGGCTTTTGTCACGGTGGTTGATCAGAAAAGCCATGAGCCCGTTGCCTTTGCTCATGTCTGCTTCGAAGGACTAAAAAGCGGGCATCCGGTATATTGCACCACGGCTCTCGATGGCAAAGCACTGAATCAGGTGCAGGAGGTGTCGAAACTGGCCATCTCCTTCGTTGGTTATAAAACATTTTATGACACCATTCATCCCGGTCAGTCAATGGAGGTGCAGCTTCAGCCAACCGTGCTGAACATTGACGAAGTGGTCGTTACGGCGCAATATACTCCAGAACGGGCAGACAAGTCAATCTACAAAGTATCGGTGATCAACGCCCACCAGATCGAACTGAAAGCCGCCATCAACATGGCCGATCTGTTGAAAGACCAGGTCAGCATGAATGTCAGGCAGGATGGAGTGCTTGGTACAAGCCTGACCATCCAGGGATTGTCGGGTGAAAACGTGAAGTTCCTGATGGATGGAGTTCCGTTGATTGGCCGGATGAACGGGAATTTTGACCTCAACCAGATTAACCTCAACAACGTGGATCATGTAGAGGTGATTGAAGGTCCCATGTCTGTCATCTACGGGAGCAATGCGCTTGCAGGCGTTGTCAATATCATTTCAAAGGAAAACCGGTCGGCCAGCCTTAGTGCGGTTGTCAATGCCTATTTGGAATCGGTAGGGACCTTTAACTTCGATGCAAGCTTTGCGCTGAAGCGAGGCAGGCACAGCATAGGCCTGTCCGGAGGACGTAATTTCTTTGGAGGATATTCACCCCCTTCAGTCACCGGCCGATCCGAGGTGTTCAAGCCCCGCCGCCAGTATTTCGCTGACGGATACTATTCCTTCACGACGGAAAAACTGAAGGTGAAGATCGGAGGCGACTATTTCAATGAACTGCTTCAGGACAAAGGGAATCTACAACCTCCTTATTATGAGAAAGCGTTTGATTCCTACTTCACCACTGTCAGGTACTCTGTGAGGCTGGATCTCAACTGGCACCTGTGGAGGTCTCATCTATTCAATATGATCGCCTCCTATTCCGGCTATAACCGGCTTAAGGAGACCTTCCTGAAGGATCTGACCACCCTTACTGAAGTCAGGACCCAGGACCCCGAACAGCAGGATACTACCTTCATGAACACCTATATGGCCAGGATGACCCTGGCAAAGAATGATCTCCGGAAAAAATTCAATTACCAGCTCGGTGCTGACCTGAACTACGAAACAGCTACAGGGAAACGGATCCTGGATAACGAACAGGCGATCGGAGATTACGCTGCCTTTTTAAGCGTCAAGTGGGATCCGGTGAAGGTGCTCTCCATCCAACCGGGAATCCGGGTCATCTACAACACCAAATACGCGGCACCGCTGGTTTACGCCCTCAGCGCCAAATGGAACATCAACGAGCCGCTTTCCCTCCGGGTTTCATACTCCAAAGGATTCAGGGCTCCCTCCATCAAGGAGCTATACCTACTGTTCAAGGATGTCAATCACGATATCGCCGGAAACCCTGACCTGAAGGCGGAGACATCCAATAACATTAATTTTAGTTTACGGTTTGCCGCAGAAAACAGGAAAACAGCCCTGGAAGCCGAATTAAGCGGATTCTACAACGCCCTGAAGAACATCATAACCCTGGCACAGGTTCCGGGCAGCGGGAATGATCTCTCCTATACATATGTCAATCTAGACCGTTACAAAACGACAGGCGGACAGGTCAATGCCATGTTTTCACTCTATCCCGCCCTGAAGATCAGTGCAGGTCTCGCTGAAACTGGGATCCAGGTGGAGATGGCCAACGGGACAACCACAGGTGGGTTTCTCTTCTCCACCGACATCAATGCCAATGCCTCTTACCGGTTTGTCAAACCTGAAGTTACGCTGGCGCTCCTTTACAAATATACCGGACGGAAACCACAACCCTATATGGATGCGGATTCCCTGACGCTTGGATATATCGATGGATACAATACCATGGACTTCACTGTTACCAAGGGCTTCTGGAAGAACAGGATCCGTCTCTCCTGTGGCGTGAAGAATATCTTTAATAACCAGATCATCCCCTCATCGGGATTGGGTGGCGGAGCCCATGGTGGCGGTGGAGGTGAAGGGGTAGCAGTGGGCTATGGACGAACATATTTTTTCAGATTCACTTTCAACTTTAATCAATATCAATGAAACCACTGAAGCTGATAGCGTTGCTTCTTCTTTTTTTGTCATTCATCCTGACCGGATGTTTTAAGGAAGATGAGATGGTGGCTCCTTACCCGAGGGGAGATGCACACACCGATACCATTGAAATGAGCCAAACCTATCTGTTCCAGGTATACTATGACCTCGATTCCGTGGGGACAGTCAGCAGCAACATGAAAACAGAAAGTGACCTGGCTTTTGAATGTTCGCCTCAGGGATGGCACATCCGGCTTAACACAGCCAGTTTCATGTATGCGGCCGATCTGGGCGTTGTCCCCTTTGGGATTCTCCAGGATACCTCCGGCCTGTATTGGTGGTTCGATCGCTCCGACGGGAATCCGGACTCTACGGCTATCGGGGTCTGGTTTGATGTGACTGCAGATGGGGATACGGTCTCAAATCATCATGTCTATGCCATCAACCGGGGAATGGATGAAGTGGGAAACCCGCGCGGTTTCATGCAGATCATCATCGACAGCCTGAAAAACGGAACCTTCTATTTCCGTTTTGCCCCTCTGTTCGGAGGAGATGCCCTCTACGCTGCGGTACCAAAAGAGCCAACAGTCAATTACCTCTATTTTGCATTCCAGGATGGCGGGGCCATCAGGCCTTTCCAGCCTCCCGCGGATCAGTGGGACCTCCTGTTTACCCCGTACACCACCCTCTTGTTTACCGACCTTGGCGAACCCTATCCCTACCTGGTGACCGGTGTCCTGATCAACTCTACCGGTGTTAGCATTGCGAAAGATACCCTCCATGATTTCGCTTCAATCACCTACGACATGGCTCAGCAGATGGATTATTCCGCCAGTCTAGATGCCATCGGGTACGATTGGAAGTATTACAACTTCGACGCCGGTAGTTATACAGTGACACCAGGGATCAACTACATTGTCTTCAACCACACCGGCTTTTACTATAAACTCCGTTTTGTTGGATTTTACAATGACGTGGGACAAAAAGGCTATCCCTCCATTGAATATCAGAAACTTTGACAGGTGTCAAAAACAGGAGATTAAGAAATTAGGAAATTAGGAAATTAGGAAATCATTTCACTCATCTCATATCTCCCATCTCTTATCCCACATCTCACATCCCGCATCCCGCATCTCTTATCCCATATCTCATCGGTATCCCATCGCCACGTAGCCAACCCAGTGTTTGATGTTGGCGGGGGCCGTTACACCCATACCGAGGTCTTCAACCGGCAGGACCGGATGGTCGATGGAGGTTGAATAACCAATCAACTCCCCGACTTCCGGATAACTCTTGGTATCCTGCTGAAGGTACATCGCGGTCAGCAATCCGAAGGGAACCGAGTATCGTCCGCACCAGGTCCACCTGTAATTCCTGAAATTGGTGTCCTGAACAGTATAATGAAGAAACCTCCTGACGTTCATCTTGACAATGCCACCGGTCAGGCAGTTGGAGATGATCTCATGTTCATGCCTGACCGCGAGGTCATACCCTGCCTGGTCGCAACCATACGGGGCATAATCCTGGCCGCCCCACTCTTCACACCCATAGTGGACAGCGTCGTTGGAGATGACAATCGCCAGATCTCTCATCCAGTCAAGGTCTTCTGCTTCCATGACTTTTGAGATGGCCCAGGCCAGCGACCCGGCCAACTCCTCCATCCTCTCCGGCGACATCGCAGGAATCAAGATGGGGAGGATCTCAACACCGGGATGATAATATTGCAGGAATGGGACCAACGCTTCCAGGCTGTGTTCCGCCTCTTGGAGACTGTCGTTAACAATGTATTCCTTTCTGGGCAACTGGTTCATGATCTTTTCACGCAGGCCGGAGACCCTTACCGGTCCGTAGGGGGCTTGCCATAACTCGTGCGAATCGAAGACCATCACCCCTTCAATTCCGAATTTCCGGGCTTTGTGAGCAACGCCGAGAAGGATAACTGTGGGCGCGTTGATATTCCGCAAAGCCATTGGATACATCCATCCGGCATAAGCATAATCGTCGTGAGGGCAAACAGCCATCTTCCACCGCGATTTTTTCGTGATCTTCTGTTTCACCAGTGCCTGCTCTATCTGAGGTCCGAATTGCCGGTTGATCCTTGCCATCACCGAATCCATCTGCCAGGATTGGATGGCAAACCCAACTGAATCGACCGGGACTCTGATGCCTCCCCTCTGTGCGGTAAGCAATAATGGGGAGAAAAGGAACAACGGGATGAAAAACAGTAGGAGGGTGATCTTGATAGAACGCTTCATCTGATCTGGAATTTGACCAAAGATAAAGAAATTTAGAAGCGGTCAGATTTGGAATTATTCGTTAAGTTTGCCGCCAAAACTGATTTTAATGAATGAGCATCTGACATTGATCAGGGACTTTCTGCTCCGGGATGATCGTGCCGGTCTGACCGAATTCAATATCCGGATCGGAACACTTGGAGTGACGGTCTGTTCAGCCGGGGGCGACCTGTTTGACCAGGCAGTGAAAAAGTATGAGGAGTTCCTTTATCCTGAAAAGTTCAGGGCTGAAGTGGTGATCCATGACCTCGACAAGGTAAAAGAGGCCGATGCCGTGAAACAATCCTTCGAAGAGTACCGCGATCTGGTAACCTATGCTGAGGGAAGTGTTTTTTACGTTTACCGCTGGGATTTCTACGGGATCATCGACCTTCAGCAACTTTCCGGAAAATTTATCTACTTCTACGGGGAGACATTTATGTCATATGAATCCATCATCAGGATCTTCTATTCCATCCTGACCGTGGTAAACCAGGGATTCCTGATGCACAGCTCCTCTCTGATACACAAGGGGAAAGGGTATCTGTTTTTCGGGGTGTCGGGCAGCGGGAAATCCACCGTGGTAAAATTGTCGGAATCAGATACCTGCCTTTCAGATGAACTCTCCATGATCATCAAAGTCGAAGGGAACTATATCGTTAGCGGTACGCCGTTTCATGGAGAGTTGCCAATCTATACAAACAGGCAGGCCGAACTCCGGAACCTTTTCATCCTGAAGAAAAGCCCTGACGATTTCTTTCGGAAACTGGGCGATGTGGAGGCCTACACCAGTATTATGCGAAATATTCTCTTCTTCAGCGATGACTGGGGACTGAAACAGCTTATTTTCAATACCACCATTGACCTGGTGAAACACACAGGGGTGTACGAAATGAATTTTACAAAAACGAACAAATTCTGGGAGATCATTGATCATGGATTATAATACACAGATCAGGAGAAACAGCCATAGTGCTTTTCAGGTGGCCGACGGGAAAGCGGTTGTGATGCTTGCCGACAATTCAAACATCTTTACACTCAATGAAAAAGGCACAGAGATATGGAACCTGCTGGATACACCGAAAACCGTTGAAGAGATCCTGACCGCCCTTCTTTCGGTCTACGGGGAAACTAACAGGGCAACCATTGAAAAGGATGTCATTGAGTTCCTCACTTCCTCCCTCAAAGAGCGGATCATCGAGCTCACCTAAACGTAGCATGAGATCCATTGAAGAGAGCAAGGCTTACCGGTTATTGATGTTCAATGCCATCAAAAACCATCTGCCCTTGAATGTTCTTGTTGAACTTACTTACCACTGCAACCTCGATTGCCTATGCTGCTACAATGTCAACCAGCCGGGAAAATTGTTGCAACTGGATGAGTACGACCGCCTGTTTAAAGAGCTGCGCGATGCCGGGACTTTTTTGGTGACCCTCACGGGAGGGGAGCCCCTGATGCGGAAAGATTTCTTCGATATCCTGGCCCTGGTCAGGGAACACGGTTTTGCCGTCAGGATCTTTACCAACGGAACGCTGCTCGATGAAAAGCGGGTGATCCGACTGAAGCAATATGATATTTCCGGGGTGGAACTGAGCATCTGGGGATCAACACCGGAGATCAATGACCGGCTGATGGGAAAACCGGGCGCTTACGAGAAGATCCTGAACGCAGCCCGGCTTCTGGTCAAACACGACATCATCACGACGGTGAAAACCACCATCTGTGCTGAAAATTACATTGATTTCAAAAATATCAAGGATCTTGTCCGGGGAACCGGTGCACAGTTCAGGTATTCGATGCTGCTCAGCCTGAAAAGCGACGGAGATCCGGGAAATTACCTTCACCGTTTGAACGCTGAACAGTTCAAAGAGTTCTACAGGATTCACGACCAGGATGCAGAGCCCGAAGAGCTGGAGAAGGATCTCATTGATGATGAGGTGCTCCGCCAGAGCAGGGAGTTGCCCGATTACATGTGCCTGGCAGGGATCTCCTCCTGCAAAATCGACCCCTTCGGCCATGTCAATCCCTGCGTGGATATCCCGGTTGTTGCAGGAAATATCAGGGAGCAGGACTTCAGAACCATCTGGAAAGAGGCACCGGTGTTAACTGAATTGAGAGGCCTCAGAAAAAGCGATGCCACGGATTGCCTTCAATGTGATCTCAAGGATCATTGTCACAGGTGCCCCGGCATGGCTTTATTGGAGAGCGGTTCACTCACTGCAAAATACGATTATGGCTGCCTGATGGCGGCAACAGATAAATTATTTAGAAACAAAATAAATTTTCCACGCTGAACCAAACCCGCTTTTTTTTAATATATTTGTCTCATCATCGATGTTAAACCAACACTTAACCACTATGAGAAATAATGACATTTTAAAAGAGGAAAAACCTGTTTGGGAAAAACCAGTTATCGAAACCAAAGAGATTTTTGAGAAAACTGCCCTGGCATGCGACGGCAGTGCATTCTTGAACTCTAAACTGAACAACAAAGCCTCAGCTACTTCCTGCGGTTATTTTTTCAGTTAAGAAAGTAAGAGTACTCTTCTGATTAAAATCTTCAGGTTCAACCTTCTCCAATTACGAAGGAGCATGAACCTGAAGATTTTATTGTTTATAGCGACAGGTTTGCTCGGGTCTCAGGTCGTTATATGAAGCAACATACCTATATCTGCTCCCAGCCGAGGAATGGTTCCACATTGTTGTCCCTTTTATTGGGGTCACATCCTTCGGTGATCTCCGTCGGGGAACTGAATCTTTTCGGCGAAATGCTCAGGACAAACGCATCCTGCAGTTGCGGGGCCCCTATACGGGAATGCAGTTTTTGGCATGAGATCATTGAACTGTTGGGGCCCGGGATTCCTGCTGACCCAGGTTTCGATCCGGATACATTCCACACCCAGCGATTTTCATTCAACTATCCGGATCACTTCGGCTCCCGGTTGATTTCTGACATTTATCTGAAATCTTTAAATCATCAGAACACATGGTTGGCAGCCCTGGCAGCTGCATTCCCGGGCACCTTTCCTTTCGATGCCAACCGGGCTGCTGAAAACCATAAAAAGGTGGTGGAGAAGATTTTTACACACCTGGGCCAGCAGGATGTGGTGGTGCTTGACTCGACCAAAACCACCAACCGGTTGCTTGAACTCCTTCCGAAATCATACGGTGCGATGAAAGTTATCGTCTTGCTAAGGGACGGCAGGGGATCGGTTAATTCATATCTGAAATCCGGAGATGACTCCTTCGAAAAGGTTGCCTCCTCATGGAAGTACCACATGGAAAAACAAATAAAAGCGCTTTCAGGGATCAAAGATGAATTGAAACTGACGATTAAATACGAAGATCTTTGCGAAAATCCGGAAACGGTTCTTTCAAGGATTTGCCGTTTCCTAAACATCCCTTATGATGGCTTGATGCTTGAGTTCATTGGACCGTTTCATTCCCTTGGAGGTAATTATCCGGCCTACAGGAGAAACAGCATCTCCCTGGATAATGAATGGGAACGGAAACTAAAAGCCGATCAACTGGCCCTGTTTGATAAGATCGGAGGAGATACCAATAGAATGAACGGATATTGCTAATTTCGCACAGAAGATCGAAACGAAAACAACATTGTTGGAATGGGACGCCTGAGCTTTAAGTCCTTTCAATCCATCGGAGACTACCTGAAAGAGTATACCGGCCGGTTAATTCTCCTGAACCTGTTGTCTGTTGTCTATTCCGCGCTGGTAGGGGCAACGTTTCTTTACCTGAAACGTCTGTTGGATGAGGGTTTTCTGAATGATAACCAACGGGAGATCGGGATAACCCTCCTGATCATCTTCGGAATCTTTGTCGCTCAGAATGTCGTCGATTTTATTCAGACATACCTGCAAAACCTGATTTCCAATAAAATTATCATTGATATCAAGGACCGGCTGTACAATGTGATCCTTTCAAAATACAGGCAGATCAGCACCAAACAACAGGCAGGGGAGATCCTCTCTCGTTTTTATATCGACACCTCCAATTTCACCTCCCTCATCAATATCATCTCGCTCGGATTACTGAAGCAGATCTTCTCCCTCGTCTCCATCCTGGTGATCCTTTTTTACCTGAACTGGCAGTTTGCCCTGATCTGCATCCTGGCTTATCCGTTGTTCATCCTTCCGTTGTTGACGGTCGGAAAAGGGTTGCGCAAATTGAGCCAGAAATACCTTCACCATTATGGGAAGTCAAGCCATATACTCTACGAATCCCTCTATGGGTACCTCATCATTAAAACGTATAATCTCATCGACCATTTCAGGGACAAATACCGTCTTTACAATGAGCAGATTGCCGACAATATGCTCAAGTCCAACATGGTATCCAAGATCGTCGGGCCTATCAACGATCTGGCTTCCTTCTTAGGGCTCGGACTAATCCTCTATTTCGGCATACACCAGGTTCAATCGGGATCGCAAACCATTGGGGGGTTGGTTGCCTTCCTTACAGCCCTGATGAAGTTTTACCAGCCTGCCAAAGCACTTTTCAATTCATATAATACCATCCAGACCTCTCTTCCGGGATACAACAGACTGAACGACATGCTGAAATATGAGGCGGAAGTGGTCCATCCCGCTGGGGAGAACCTGACCCGTTTCGACAGGGACATCGTTCTTACGGATGTCTCCTTCACTTATGAAGGTCCGGAGATGGTGCTGAACCATGTCAACCTACGGATCAACAAGGGCGAAAGGGTGGCGTTTATCGGGAAGACCGGCTCGGGAAAATCTACACTGATCAACCTGATCCTGGGCCTGAACAAACCGACGATGGGCAAGATCTTCATGGATGGGCATGATTATAACGATGTCAATCCAATCAGCCTCTTTAACCTCTTTTCCTATATCTCGCAGGAACCGATCCTGTTTAACGAGAGCGTCTTTTACAATGTCCGGATAGGGAAGTTGAGCTGCTCCGAACAGGAGGTGATCAATGCAAGCAAGAAAGCACAGGTCGACAGCTTTGTCTCCCGTATGCCTGAAGGCTATTCCACCCTGGTTGGCGACCGGGGGAACCTGCTCTCGGGGGGCGAACGTCAGCGCATCACCATCGCCCGTGCACTGCTCAGGGATGCCCCTCTGGTGATCTTCGACGAAGCCACCTCCTCACTGGATTATGAGACGGAGTCCTTTATCAAGAATGAAGTGTTCAAGCTTTCCGCCAATAAAACCCTGATCATCATCACCCACCGGCTCTCCACCCTCGAGGGAATGGATAAAGTCTATTTTATCGAAAACGGGATCGTGAAAGAACGGGCAGGATAAAGAACATGAAAATTAAAACAGACCCATGCTGACCGATCATACCGTACAAATCAAACTGGCACTGGAGATCCTTCAGTCCCAGGGGTTTTTATGGACAAAGGTCACAGCAAACAATTCGAAACCATTGATTGTTGAAGGGGATATGATCTGCCTCAAGGCGACGGACGGCCCGTTTAGCCCCGGCGACCTGGTCGCAACCGATTCCCTGAAGATGTTTATCGTGCAGCGGATATTGAAAATTGACGGGGAACAGTATCTCACCAAGGCGGATATGTCACTGAAAGGTCCCTTTACCTGCACCCGCGACAAGATCATCGCCAGGGTCGTCATGATCCGTCATGGCAATCAGTATATCAAAATAGACACCCCCTGGGCAGGGCGCCTGAACCGTATCATCTCCCATCTCTCCTTCAAGCGGACTGCCGCCTTTGATCATTCCGGCTTCCTTTACCACCCCTTCTTTCAGCGACAACGAAGGTCTGTCATGAAACGATTGCTGAGACTTGAGAAAATTACCTGTACCGTCCATGAGAAAAACATTCGTCCCGAATTACAGATCAGCTGATTTCCAGATCATTGCCGGCCTGGTCACCCTGTTCCGGACCTACGATGCAACAGCCTTCTCCCGGTGGCTTCCCGAATTGACAGAGAACCGGATCAGCCAGCTTTTTCTGAAGCAGCATGCATCGGAACTGAAAGAAGATCCTGAACTTTTATCCAGGCTGAATCAGGTTAAAAATGAGATCCTGTTCAATAATCTCTACTATCTGAACCAACTGAAAAAGGTGTTGACGGTGTTTTCCGATAAACAAATCGATGTGGTGGTACTGAAAGGTCTTTCCCTGATCAACCATCTTTACGGGGATGTCAGCATGAGAACCTTCGTTGACCTCGATTTCCTGGTCAGGAAAAAAGATCTCTTTCGATTTGTGGATGCGCTGCTTGAAATGGGTTACATCCCCGATTATGGTTCCAAAGACATCCATACCACCAAACAATTTACAGCCTATAACCCCGCAACGAGGGTGAACATTGACATATTGCTCCGGTTGGATGCGGATCCGTTTCCCAACCGGTATTTTCCGTTGGATGAAGAGCGGATCTGGGAGAGAAAATGTAAGATCCGTTTCGATGAGGTAGAAACCAGCCGCCTTAGCCTTGAGGACGAACTGGTCTACCACATCTACCACATGGCCTTCCATCTCTATTTCGAAATTGAATTGAAATGGGTGTTTGACCTTTACTATTTCCTGGAGAAATATGATAGGGAACTGGACAAGGCCTACTTGAACGACCGTTTCCGGGAACTCGGATTTCAACATCTGCTCAGGGCAATTTCCGATCTGATCTTCTGGGCGTTTCAGAAGGAATATGCTTCGTTATCAGTGGTTTCGGTAAACGAGCCAAATCCGCTTCAACGCACATGGATGCAGTATTATATCTATCCTCCCCGCCTGTTTGCGAAAATAAAACAACGACGGAATTTTGTGAGCCGTATGTCCCATACATTGCTCAAATTCTCCCTTCTCTATGGATTCAAAAGAAAGGGCAGGTTTGTTCTCGACAGGCTTCTTCCTGGTAAAAGCCGTCTGAATGTCGCTTTTAAAGAACAGATCGTTCTGACAGAGAAACTTTTTTATCCGGTCATCCAACTGGCTTTCTACCTCCTTTCCCCTCTCGTATTTCTTGCCGGCTTACTTTACTACCTGTTTCTTACAATTGCAATCCGGGTCAGGTTGCAACGATGGAGGTGTATCCGATGAGCGATTTCGACGAAGTGAAACTGGATCTCCTTCTGGAACAGCTTTTGACTTCCGGCAGGGCAGAGGTCAGAGCCAACGGAAGCTCTATGAAGCCCTTTATCCATCAGGGGGACCTGCTGACGCTTCAGCGCAAAAACGAGGAACCCTATGTGGAAGGCGAGATCGTGGCATTTGTCAAAGACAGTCTCATCTTTATCCACCGGTTGATCAGGGCGGAGGATCGCTCGGGTCTTGTGTTGACAAAAGGGGATCATCTGGAGATCTCCGATGCCATGATCCGGCGGGATGCCCTGATAGCCAGAGTCGTTCAGGTGAATGGGAAACCAATGGCAGATACCCGGCTTCAGCAGTTCTTTTTCAATCTCTACCGGTTTTCCATGTCTGTGGGAAAAAATAGCATCCATGGACAAAACCAGTTGGTCACCAGAATTGATCTGACTCCTTTCAGGTTCACATTGACCAAGGGTATCCTCAAATTATCCTGCTGGATGACACGGGCAAGGTAAGTGCATTTTACTACCTTTGCAGGCATGTTTCGACAGGCTCCCGGACAACCTCCAGTACTCTTGCATCAGCCGAATTTTAGGGATATTGGAGGCATTCCAACCATGGATGGCAGAAGGGTGAAACCCGGTCTGCTATACCGTAGCGGAGACCTCTCCAGACTTTCCGAAGAGGATCTCGGAAGGTTAAGGAGGATCGGGATCAGGATGATCATCGATTTTCGCGCCGACAGGGAGCTGCTCCTGCATCCGACACCTCGCATCGAAACAGTGGAAGAGGTAAATCGGCTCATGATTCCCGATTCGGCAAGGGACGGGGCAGAACAGATGCTGAAAGAGCATGATGCTTCAGGGCTTGAGATGATTCTGGTTCAGGATTACCGGCGGATGATCCGTGATCACCATAATGAATTCACGGAATTCTTTAGCCTGCTTGCCACTACCGACTTGCTTCCGCTGATGTATCACTGCGCTGCGGGAAAAGACCGGACCGGACTGGCTACCTTTCTGCTGCTGGTGGCTCTGGGCGTTTCAGAAGAAAATGCCCGGAAAGATTATTTCCTCTCCAATACGTTCCTCAAGCCGGTGGCTGAACGCTATATCCGAGAGGCAAAAAAATCCGGACACCGGCAGGCTGAAATGCTTCGCCCGTTGCTTGAAGTACGGGAAGCGTATCTGGAGGCCGCACTCGATGAGATTAAAATTCAATTCAAGACCATTGAAAACTTCCTGACCGATGGTCTCCATGTCGACCGTCTCTCACTCCGACGGAACTATCTGAACTGATAGCCATATGACTTCATACGAACAAATCTTTGAGAACAACCGACGCTGGATCGCTGAGAAAAAATCACATGATTCCGGGTTCTTTGACAAGCTTGCTGCAGGACAAAATCCGGATTTTCTCTACATCGGTTGCAGCGACAGCCGGGTAGCCACGGAAGAATTGATGGGGGTCAGCCCGGGAGAGGTCTTTGTCCACAGGAACATTGCTAACCTCGTCTGCAATAATGACCTCAATGTGATGAGTGTGATCAATTATTCCGTATACCACCTACAGGTGCAGCATATCATCGTTTGTGGACATTATGGCTGTGGAGGGGTGAAGGCAGCCATGCAGCCCCGCGATCTCGGCATCCTGAACCCTTGGCTAAGGAACATCAGGGATGTTTACCGCCTTCACCGGCATGAACTGAATGCCATCACTGATGAACACCAACGGTACGACCGTCTGGTTGAACTGAATGTGGAGGAACAATGTTTGAACATCATCAAGACAGCTGTGGTTCAAAAAACCTATCTGACAAAGGGTTATCCGTTGGTTCACGGCTGGGTCTTCAATATGCGGACAGGAGCGCTGATCGATCTTCAGATTGATTTCAAAGAGAAGCTGAAAGAGATACAGGAGATATACAACCTGGGGGCAAGTGACCGGTAATCTCATGAGATAAACACAGCAGATGGGGATGCTGCACAACCTGGATATCCGCGAACGAAAAGCGTTTCGCCTGCATATGGTCTATTCTGGCATTGAAGGGATCATCCTGGGCGTGCTTGCCTTAAACGAATATGTCTTCATCCACAGCCTGAAAGGCTCCAACTACCAGTTGGCTTTCCTTTTTCAGTTCAGTATGGTGGTCTTTCTCTTCCTGGTGGTCATGAACCAGTTCCGGAAAAGGATCCGGAATAAAAAGCTGATGCTAAGGACCACCGGATTGGTCACCCGGTTGCCCTTACTGCTTCTTTGCATCATCCCACATGATGAAAAGATCCTGGCAATGCAACCCGGTTGGCACTATATGTTTCTGTTCGTTTTTCTGGTCTACTTCTCAGGCAATATCATCATCTACCCTGCGATCAATGTTCTGTTGAAAACGAATTACCGTCACGATTTATTTGGGAAGCTATACAGCTATGCCACTTCACTGAACAAGATCGTCATCCTGATCGCCACCTTTGCCTATGGGGCTCTCCTCGACTACGACAATTTCGCCTTTACATACGTTTTTCCGGTTGTCGGGATCCTGGGCGTTGTTTCCCTTTTTGTTCTTTCCGGGATCAATTATTCCGGCCTTGTCCAACAATCTCAGTCCCTTGGATTTATAGCCTCGGTCCGCCAGTCCATCCTGACCATGGTGAACATTCTCAGGACCAATAAGCCATACCTGCATTTTGAGATCGGCTTCATGTTGTACGGGTTCTCATTCATGGTCACCGTCACCATCATCAATATTTTCTTTCAGGATGCGTTGAACCTGAACTATTCCAGTGTGGCTTTCTACAAGAATGCATACAACATCCTGGCGATCCTGCTTCTGCCTTTTTTCGGCAAATTACTGAGCCGGCTTGACCCGAGAAAATTCGCGGCTTTCACATTCGGAGCCTTGTTTGTGTATATCTTCTTTCTGATGCTGTCGGAATACGTTGCGGGGAATTTCAACCTGTTCGGCATTAAAATTTACTACATGCTCCTGGCGGCCTTTGGTTTCTATGGGATCTTTGCCGCTACCATGGCCCTGGCCTGGTTTATTGGCTCGGCCTATTTCTGCAAACCTGAGGAAGCAGATGATTACCAGTCAGTCCACTTGTCCCTGACCGGCTTCCGCTCTCTCTTTGCTCCCCTGCTTGGGGTTTACTTTTACGAACTCATCGGATTCACCGGAACCTTCATCCTTGCCTTGATTGTATTGCTGGCCGCCATGGCCCTTATGCGATGGTCGTACCGGAGAGACGATCTGGCCCGTGGGAGATACTCACCAACAGCTTGACACCGGCCCAATCCCTTTTTTTGCTATTATTGTAGGATAAAACACTCATGAAAATGAAAACATGGTTACTCTTTTTGTTTTTGATTGCATTCATTCACTTGGCTCCTCAGCAGGGCTTTGGTCAACAGATGGACCATCAGGGGAACCGGCAACGCATAATGCACAGACAACCGCCTGTTGAACAGAACCTTGTCAGCGCCGGCAATCCATGGGCCCCGGTTGGTCCCTTTGGAGGGGATGTGACGGACCTGGCCATCGACCCGCAAAATCCGACGAACCTCTTTGCAGCGGCCGGACTTCCTTTTATGAGCGACGACGCGGGGGAGAACTGGACGGTACTGACAGCACTTGCCGGGCTCGCTTCCAATCAGGTCAATGCCTTTGCAGCCCTTGCCGACGGGACGCTTTTTGCTTCCGGTGAATATACCTTCGGGAAGGTCTTCCGATCGCAGGACGGAGGATCATCGTGGCATTCTAGAAACATTCCCGTCAACACCAACGCCCTCTGTTTCGCCACCGATCCGGGTGATTCCACTACACTGTTTGTGGGACTGGTCTCCAATGTCTCCCTTCCCACTAACCAGGTCATCGTGAAAACCACCGATGGCGGAAGCACGTGGAGCTCCTTTGACCTCACTTCCGTTTTGCCTTTAGGATGGAACGTTGTGAACATCTGTGTGGATCCTGACGATAGCCAGACGATCTTCGCAGTTTCAAACAGTGGCATCAGCGATGCCCGCATCGTGGCGTCATTTGATGGTGGGGCCACCTGGGAAAACCGGACTTCCAACCTCCCTGCCGGGATTCCTTACAATGCCGTTGCCATGGCAGGCCAAAAAGTCTTTGTCGCCGGTGGCCAGCTTTTTGGGAGTCAGTATATGGGAGTTTATCAGAGTGACGATGAGGGGGCCTCCTGGATAAATATTTCGGCTTCCTTTCCCAATAAAGTCTCCAATGATATCCTGATCAATCCTCAGGATATCAATACGATGTATGTTGCGACAGAGGGGGATGGCATCTATTACTCAACCGACGGGGGTGCCTCATGGAATTTTGATGCCACCGGGGCCGGAGAGAACGGGGCTGCCCGCTGCCTGGTGATCAACCCGGAAGATATGAATGAACTTTACGCCGGATTCCTGAGCCTTGCCCTTTGTAAAAGCACGGATGAAGGGCTTACCTGGGAATATGCCAACCATGGGATCGCTACCCTGCAGGTGGACGATATCGAGATCAACCCGCTGGACCCAATGGAACTTTTGGCCGGTTTCGAAGCGGAAAATTCCGGAGGATGCTACATCAGCCAGGATGGAGCTGAATCGTGGGATCTTGTCACCGGTTTGCCGGGGACCCGCTTCTCCCAGGTCACGTTCGGGGCCGACGGAGCCATGTATGCCTGGTCGAACGGGCCTTCCAGTGTTGCACAGGAGGGATTGTACAAATCGACTGACGGTGGGACCACCTGGACGAATATGGGACCGAATATCGGGAGCCTCTTCGAAACAGAGATCTTCGCCCTTGCCGCTTCATCCACCAACCCCGACCTTATCCTGATCGGGGGCAATAACTTTGGTGTGAATGGTTGGGCAAGCGTTATCTATCTGACTACAAATGGGGGAGAGGACTGGGTCAACACCTTTATCGGGCCGGCCGAAAACTTCTATTCTGTCCGGTTTCTGTCGATTGACCCCAACTCTGATGATGAGATCATTTATGCCGGATATAAATCGGAGATCCAGGGAGGTTTCCTCAAAAGCACTGATGGGGGAAATACATGGGACGAGGTCGGTGCCGGCATCCCGGTGACCTACAAATGGGGAGGAGCCATTGTTTGCGGTCAGGATGATCCCGATAAGGTGTTCGCCGGATGCGGCGGGTACGGCAATCCAGGGACGGTCTGTCTCTCTGAAGATGGAGGTGCTTCCTGGACCGGGACAAACCTGAGCATGACCAACTATTCCCAGGTGACCGACCTGTTGATCCATCCGGCTTATCCTGTAGTCATCTATTGCGCATCTACCCAGGAGGGGGTCCAGATCTCCACCGATGGAGGAATGAACTGGACTGCTGCCAATGAGGGACTCCCGGCTACGTATGTCACCGGCTTCTCGAATCCCTATCCGCAGGGCTCAGCATGGTTTTGCTATGCATCTACGATCAATAACAGTACCTTCAGGACGGAATTATTCGATCCCACCATCGGGATTCGGGAATATCGAAATGGATCTGATGTGCTCCTCTTCCCGAATCCCTCCGACGGACAGGCTACGATCATCCTTCCGACAGGAGAGGATCTGCAACGGATTGAAGTAATCACCGTGACCGGTGAAATGGTTTATGCCGTTGAACCTGGATCTGCCGGTACGGATTCATTTCATCTGAATACGAAAATTCCGGCGGGAATATATATGGTCAGGATAACCTTCCCGGATCGGATTGTTGCGAAGAAGTTCATTGTTAAGTGACTGAACAAAAAGCACTATGAAAACAACTGCAACAACCACACTGATATCCTTTCTGATTGCCTGGACAATTGTTTCATCATACGGACAAACGCTGACCTTTAAAATTGTCGATACCGGCCAGAAAACCTGTTATGATACGATCATACCGATTGATCCCCCGGCGGAAGGGGAGCCTTTCTATGGCCAGGATGCTCAGTTCGAAGGATTTCAGCCTTCATACCTGGATAATGGTGATGGTACTGTCACCGATCTGGTGACCGGACTGATGTGGCAGAAGAATCTTTTTTCAGAAAAACTGACATTTAATGAGGCTGTCGCCGGCGCTGACACCTTCAGCCTGGCCGGTTATTCCGACTGGAGGCTCCCCACCATCAAAGAGCTTTATTCGCTCATTCTCTTCAGCGGTACCGATCCCAGCGGCCCCAACCCGGTGAACCTGAACCCTTTCCTGGATACCAACTACTTTGAGTTCCGGTATGGCGATACCACTTCGGGTGAACGCATCATCGATGCACAGTATGGTGTGAACGACCTCACCGACCAGGGGGATGGAACCATCATGGACCATGCCACCGGTTTGATCTGGGATAAAGATGACAGCGGCGAGGGGATGAACTGGGAAGCGGCACTTGCCTGGGTTTATCAAAAGAATCAGGAAAATTACCTGGGGTACAATGACTGGCGTCTGCCAAACGCCAAAGAGCTGCAAAGCATCATAGATTACACGAGATGCCCCCAGACCACGGGCTCAGCCGCCATCGACCCGCTTTTCAACTGCACCTCCATAACCGATGAGGGAGGGAATGCCAATTATCCCTTTTTCTGGGCAGGCACGCAGCGAAGTGATTTCAAAGATGGCGATCCTGCTGCATATCCATATGGCCATGGCCCTCAGGGAGATGTGGTGAGGATTTTCAATTTTGTCAGACTGGTGCGCTCCGATTCTACCCTGGAAATTAACGAACCGGAAATTCGGCACAGTGACCTGATCATCTTTCCGGATCCTGCACACGATAAGGTAACCCTCACCTTTCGTGGAAAAACCATGGCTTTTGGAATGATAAGGATGTACAATCTTCTCGGGGAGATGGTTCACTTTACTCCTGCACAGGGGTTGTCAGGGATCGTATGCGATATCAGTAACTTTCCGGAAGGGATGTATCTTGTGATGATAGAAGGTGATACCAGCCTCTTGATGACAAGGTTTATCAAGATTTAAACTTCTCCACGATGCCCCGGTCCCCGTCGAGCAATACAAATTCGCCGTCGGAAAGCAGCGTCCGGGCCCCTTTGACGCCCACCACAGCAGGGATCCCATATTCCCTTGCCACTACAGCACCATGCGAAAGCGGACTCCCGATCTCTGTGATCAACCCGGATATGATGCTGAAATAGGGTGTCCACCCGATATCCGTGAAGGAGGCAACCATGATCTCTCCCCGCTCGAGTTTGTCGGCATCTTCCAGTTGATGGATGATCCGAATACGGGCTTTGGTTTTCCCACTGCTGACAGGAGTTCCGTGAAGATGACCCTCCTTGACCTCAACCAATTCTGGCTGTTCAACAGGCTCAGGGATACCAAAACAGACCTCATTGAACTGTAACCGGTCTGTTTCAGGAAGCAGCTTCCTGCGCCGGTTGGCCTTCTCAAGCAGCGAATGGTTTTTTTTATCAAACAAAGATCCGATCTCCTCATGCGTTAAAAAATAGATCTGGTCCTCATCATCCAGGAATCCCGCTGCGCGCATCTTGGCAGCCAGGACTCGATAACCTTTCCTTAGTTCATTTACCATCTTGATCGACAAGGCCTTGGATATCTCCCTGCGGGCTACAGCCTTACGGGCGGTCGGGAGGAGAACCCGGAAAACAAACCGTTTATGAACCGGCAGTTTCCTCAAGGTGTTTTTTATTTCCTGGCGCAACTCTATCGTCCGGTGCTGAAGATCCCCGAACTTCACCTTGGCCTGTAACAGTTGCATCAGGTGCCCCTGGTTCTCTTCCCATGTCTTCTCGCGGAGTTCACTTTCACGGATGCACCGGTGACCATGCCGTATAATGAATTCATGGTATAATTGCCGGATCTCCGATGGGGCCTCCTGCCTGATCAGATCTACGGCCTCATCCGGCGAGACCGAGATGAAGCGGGAAGCAAAGGATCCATGATTTCTGATCTGCTGGGAAAAGAATTCCAATGACTTCACCGCGTCAGCGCTTTCAATGTCGGGAATGTTTGAAAGGAGGATGGTGGCCATATGATGGTCTCGTGCATCAGGGAGCCGTTTGTCGTCAGTCATGATGCCCATGAATGCTGAATAGAGTGTCCCTGATTGTCCCGAATTGATCAGATGATGCCCGAATCCTACACAAACATCTTGTTTCCCATCACCTAAGGTCTGCCACAGCGTTTTAGGAGGTAAAGCAGGATCGATCCTGAATCCGGCTTCAAGGGTTCTCAGTTTCTTCAGGTAATGACTGGCCCGGATCACGGCAAGGGATTGCTTCCCGAAATTAATGACCCGCTTGACCAGGGGAGCTCTCCAGCTTTCCCTGATCGTTGGATTGACCTTGACGCTCAATGCCATCTGGATATTTTCAGACTTGTTCAGCCAGATCTTTGAAGCGTACTCCATCATGTTTGTCAGGTTGATGAACAACCGGTTGTAAAACATCTGGATATACTGATACCCCCGACGCTCCCGTAATTTAACGACACCCCCTCTATCTGCCAATACCGTCATGCCGTAATCGATGGCATCTACCACCACTGAATAGGTGAGGGGAGTGGTTACACCAGGCATCATCTCCCCGATGTTGCCAAGGGTCCAAATATCGCTACTGACCCCCTTTACCGTATCCAACTCATTGTAGTGAACCTCGTCTAATGTGGTGACAGGCCTGGCCTGAAGCCAGAATACCGAACCCTTTTCATCGATCGCCCACTCCATGTCTACCGGATGACCGAAATGCTGATGCGCCAGCCGTGCACCCTCCATGAGCTCCTTCAACTGACAGGAGGTCAGCAGGTGCCCGTTCGACTTGATAGCGGAATCCAGGTCGGAACCGCTTCTGAAAACTTCATAATGGTGTCCGTCCTCTTTTCCTGATACAAGATCATCCCCCAATCCAGGCACGGCATTGATGATGAACTTGTCACGCCGGTGGGTTACAGGATCGGCGGTGAACAACACACCGGCACAGGAAGCCGGCACCATATTCTGGATGATCACCGACATGCGCAGGTCGGCGTTGCTGACCCGCTGATTGGAATAATGATGGATCCGCTCCCCGGCAGTACCCTCCACACAGCGAAGAACAGCCTGGTAGATATCCTCGGCTCCCACAACATTCAAAAATGTATCGAACTGTCCCGCAAAGGAGGCTTCGTGACCATCTTCACTGACTGCGGAGGAACGTACAGCTTTCGGACCGTCACCCAGCGACTCAAGATGGCTGGTCAACTCGTCACGGTTGATGTTTCCGGCATTAGGATGAATCAGAACAAGCCCTCCGGGAACCTTTAGTCCCAAATCGATCAAACGCTTGAGGCCTTTGGCTTTCCCCCCGACCGGTTCATCTCCGATCTCCGCCAGATCAATAATTTTCAATGGAACTACCTCCTCCAAACCTCTTCTATTTTCGCCATTTCACTATTTTGCTATTTCGCTATTTCACTATTTCACAACACATGCCTGTCTCCGTGAAATCCGAACTCCACCATCCCAAGTCCATCGATACCATCGAATTTATAGGAACCGATCCCTTCCCGCATATGGTATTTCCCATCGTGCAGGTAGGGGAACTCACCGTGTCTCCGGAATTCAAGTTTGTGGTGTTTCCCGCTTCGGGTATGGATATCGATGAATCCGTGATTGGGGACCAGTTGGTTTTTTGAGATGGTCTCAAGATCAGTGCAGTCGACGATGGCATCCGGCAGCCCGTCGGGATCGAACACAAAACCTGCCGTCAGCCTTCCAAGAAATTGCCATTTGATGGTGGTCACCGTCCA
>Ga0163209_1000161_pt1 | contig 26741 bp, 24 predicted proteins | sample Kivu_160m_FD_113538 | JGI IMG/M metagenome (GOLD analysis project Ga0163209, IMG submission 113538) | Freshwater microbial communities from Lake Kivu, Western Province, Rwanda to study Microbial Dark Matter (Phase II) - Kivu_160m | ecosystem: Environmental > Aquatic > Freshwater > Lake ...
ACGCTATGACATGGTTCTCAGTCTCGGTGACGGTCTGCGCCCCGGGTGTCTCGCCGATGCAACGGACAGGGGGCAGGTTCAGGAACTCATCCTCCTGGGCGAGCTCACCAAAAAAGCCCGGGAGGAAGATGTCCAGGTGAGATTGAAGGTCCCGGTCATGTGCCGATCAATGAAATTGTGGCCAACATCCAGTTGCAGAAGACATTGTGTAACGGTGCGCCGTTCTATGTATTAGGCCCCCTGCCGACTGATATCGCCCCCGGCTACGACCATATCACATCTGCAATCGGTGGAGCAATCGCAGGGGCCGCAGGAGCGGATTTTCTCTGCTATGTAACGCCATCAGAACATCTCAGGCTTCCCACTCTCGATGACGTCAGGGAAGGCATCATCGCTTCCAGGATCGCCGCACACATTTCCGACATAGCAAAGAATATCGAAGGCGCCTATGAAAAGGATATTATGATGGCAAAGTTCAGGAAGGAATTCGACTGGCAAGGACAGGTAGATATTTCTATTGATCCTGAAAAAACGGGGAAACTGTTGGAAAAAAGCCATAGTGCGGAGGAAGAGGGCTGCACCATGTGCGGTGAGTTTTGCGCAATAAAGCTGGGAAAAAGCAGCGGTCATAAAACTGAAAAATAGGGAAATCATCACCTTTGGCACTTCCCACCTCTTCATCATCATATCCCATTAACAGGCTATCTAAAACCCTGCCTGCTTTGAATCAACCGATCAAATCTTGCTTGACTAATCGGGGAAAAAAATATAATCAAATTCGGTTTATATTAACGTGAAGATGCCCGCCACAGGGCGGGACTTCCCGGAAAGGAAGATATTTAAGCGTGGCAAGCGGGATGTGTTGCCTGTTACGCTATTTGGGTTTATGGAAGACAGCGAACTTTTGAGAAAAAGAAAAGAAAAAATAGAGTCCCTTAAGGTGGATGGTATCGACCTCTACCCCAATGATGTGTGCGTTAAGGATACAACCGCCTCAATCACGTCCCAATTCTCTCATATGGATGATGACGCCCTTTCAGCAATTGAGGAACGTTTCTCTATTGCCGGGAGGCTCATGGCTGTGAGGGACTTCGGGAAAGGGGCCTTTGTCATGATCCAGGATCGGAAAGGCCGTATTCAGGCTTTCATCAGGAAAAACCAGATCGGAGAAAAAAGTTTTTCTCTTTTCAAGAGACTCGATGTGGGAGACATCGTCTTTGTGGCAGGAAAACTTTTTAAAACCAAGACGGGTGAATTGACCATCGATGTTAATGAGTTGAAACTACTCTCAAAAGCCGTAAGGCCCCTGCCGGAAAAATGGCATGGTCTTACGGATATCGAAACCCGATACCGCCAGCGGCACCTTGACCTGATTGTTAACCCGCATGTGAAGGATGTTTTTCACAAGCGCAGCCGGATCATACAGCTCATGCGCCGGTTTATGGAGGAAAGGGATTTTCTTGAAGTCGAAACTCCCATGATGCAACCGCGGGCCGGTGGAGCAATGGCAAAGCCCTTCAGAACCCATCATAACGCCCTGGGAATGGATTTTTACCTGAGGATCGCGCCTGAATTGTATCTGAAACGCCTGGTGACCGGAGGCATGGAACGCGTCTACGAAATAAACAGGAATTTCAGGAATGAGGGAATATCCACCTTCCATAACCCTGAATTTACCATGATGGAATTCTATCAGGCCTATGCCACCTATGAGGACCTCATGGTTTTTACAGAGGAGTTGTTGCCATTCATTGCAAGAGAGATATTCGGGTCTCTGAAATTCGAATACCAGGGAACAGAAATTGACCTGACTCCCCCCTGGCAACGCATCACCGTCAGGGACGCGATCATTCAGCACGGGCTGATCGCCCCTGATGTGCTTGACGATGCGGCAAAGGCGGCAACCTGTGTCCGCCAGATGGGCGTAGACGTTAAAGACAGCGACTCCCTCGGGAAGCTGATAACGACCATCTTTGAGAACACTGTGGAGGAGAAGCTCATTCAACCGACGTTCGTCATACATTACCCCGTTGAGGTTTCACCTCTTTCGAGGAAGAACGTCTCCAGCCCGGAGTTGACCGATCGATTCGAGCTTTATATCTATGGAAAAGAAATCGCAAACGCATTCTCAGAACTCAACGATCCCGTTGACCAGCGTGAACGTTTCATGATGCAGCTCAAAGACAGAGAAGCCGGAGATGATGAGGCTCATGAGATGGACGAGGATTACATTCGAACCCTCGAATACGGAATGCCCCCAACGGCGGGGGAAGGAATCGGTATTGACAGGCTGGTCATGCTGTTTACGAATTCCGCTTCCATCCGGGATGTCATCCTCTTCCCTTTGCTGAGACTCAAGGAAGATTGAAGTCAAAATGTCTTATGAACTTTTTATCAGTCTGAGATATCTCAGGGCCAAGCGAAAACAGGTTTTTGTCTCCATTATCACGTTTATATCCATAGCCGGAATCTTTCTCGGGGTTGCTGCATTGATCATTGTTCTTGCAGTCATGAACGGCTTTGAAAACGACCTCAGAAACAAGATCCTGGGAATCAATTCTCACATCGTTCTCATGCAATATAGTGGAGCAATGAGTGATTACCAGAAGGTCATGGAGAAAATTTCTGAGGTTGATGGCGTCGTCGCCTCGACGCCCTTCATTTATACCCAGGCCATGTTAAAAAATGGGGGCCGCACCGGTGGCGTGGTATTGAGGGGTATGGCGACAGACAGCGCACCAAAAGTCATTAATCTGGGAAGGATGCAGGAAGGAAGTCTTGATAACCTTTCTGAAAGACATCGAAGCGCACTGAAGCTCAGCAGAGAGAATTCAGAACTTCCCGGCATTGTGATCGGAAAAGAATTGGCAAAAAATATGGGGCTGTTTCTCTTCGAGACGGTTAACATTATATCCCCCATGGGAATGGCCACCCCGATGGGGATGATTCCCCGGATGAAGAAGTTTGTCGTCGTCGGTATCTTTGACTCGGGATTTTATGAATATGATTCAACGCTTGCTTATTTATCCCTGAAAGACTGTCAGGAATTCCTGAACATGGGTGAGCATATCACCGGCCTTGAAATCAAAGTCACCGATATTTACAAGGCGGATACCATTGCAAAATCCATTGAGAAGAAATTAGGATTCCCATATTGGGCAAGAAACTGGATGGAAATGAATAAAAACCTTTTCTCGGCTCTTAAGCTTGAAAAAAGGGTCATGTTCATTATCCTGTCACTCATTGTGCTCGTTGCCGCTTTCAACATCATTACAACTCTGATTATGGTCGTCATGGAAAAAAACAAGGATATCGCCATTCTGAAATCCATGGGGGCAACCTCAAAGAGCATTATGAAGATTTTTATCATCCAGGGTATGACTATCGGCGCTGTCGGGACACTCTTGGGTTGTATTGGTGGACTTTCCGTGGCTTTCAATCTTGAGAAAATTTCTGTATTCATCGAAAAAATCTTCGGTTTTAAGATCCTCCCCGGAGATGTATACTATTTAAGTCAGTTGCCATCTCAGGTCAACTACAGTGACGTCGTCATTATTGTGATTGGAACCGTGCTGATCTGCTTTCTTTCAACCATTTATCCGTCCAGGAGGGCTTCCTCGCTGGACCCGGCAGAAGCATTGAGATACGAGTGATGATAACCCTGAAAGGCTTGAGTAAAACCTTCATTAAAGACGGCAACAACATCGAAGTTCTGAGGGGAATAGATTTCACCATCGCACAGGGGCAGTCTCTGGCCATACTGGGTGTGTCGGGATCCGGGAAAAGCACCCTCATTCATATTCTAGGAACTCTTGATCATCCGACATCGGGGAACGTACTCTTTGATGACATAAACGTGTTTGATTGGAACGAAAACAAACTGGCAGATTTCAGGAACAGAAAAATCGGCTTCGTTTTTCAATTTCATAACCTGCTTCCCGAGTTCAGCTGTCTTGAAAACACAATGATGCCGGCTCTGATTCAAGATATGCCATACCGCGAAGCAAAGGAAAGGGCGGAAGCCATCCTGAACGAGGTCGGCCTCGGCAACCGATTGACCCACAAACCCGGAGAGCTGTCTGGAGGTGAGCAACAGCGGGTAGCTGTGGCCAGGGCGCTTATCAACGAACCTGAAATCATTCTGGCCGATGAGCCGACGGGTAATCTTGATACGGAAACAGGAAAGAAAATAGAAGATCTTCTGGTGAGGTTTAATCAAAATAAAAACATAACTCTTGTCGTTGTCACTCACAACAAATCACTTGCCGACCGGATGTCTCAAAGCATCGGTCTGAAGGATGGGAAAATTTACAGCCGTGATTAGAAAATCTTGCATGATTAAAATCGCTCTTTCGTTATTCATCCTGTTTCTTTTTATGTTCCCTCAGGATGTTCCTGCTCAGGATGTAAAAAAAATTGTCCTTCTTCCCTTTGATATCTATAGTAAAACCAATACCGTTTTGCTTCAGGAATCCGTCTATAAGGGAATCGCTTCAGAATTGACAAAATCAAAACACATTCAACTCATAGACCGTAGCCTTTTCTTGAAGACAATAGAGGGAAAACGGGTCGATGAGAAAGCAGCAATCAGCGTGGGAAAAGTTACAGGGGCCGATTATGTGATCATGGGCAGTCTGTCCGAAATCGGGGAACAGATCAGCGTGGATGTGAGAGTCGTCGATATCAAGGAAGGAAAAATGCTGCCCGGAATCTTTTCCTCCGGCAAAGGCATCGAAAGCATCGGCCGGATCGCGTCACAACTTAGAAAGGATTTGCTGATTAAGCTCTCCCTCGAGCAGAAGATCGTCCGTATCGACTTCAAGGGTAACCGCAGGATTGAAAGCATCGCAATAAGTCAGGTTCTGAAAAGTGTGAAAGGAAACCTTTTTTATGAACCGGATCTTGCCGCCGACATCAAGGCCATTTACAAAATGGGTTATTTTGACGACGTGGCAGCAGATGTCACCGCAAGCCCTGAGGGGAAAATCATTACCTTCATGCTGCAGGAGAAGCCTCTCATCTCTGAGATCACCATAAAGGGAAATAAGGTAATTGACAGGGGAGACATTGAAGCGGTTCTTGGTTTCAAAGTCCGTCAGAGCATCAATTTTGAAAAGATCGCATCCAGCACTGAAAGAATAAAAGCGCTTTACGACAATAAGGGATATTATAACGCCGAAATCAAATATGAAATTCATAAAGAAGGGAATAAGGACGTAAGGGTCGTCTATAATATCACCGAAAACGACAAACTGTACATCAAAACGATTTCTTTCAAAGGAAATCGCGCATTCACCAATAAGGAACTGAAAAAAGTCATGACTGTCACGGAATGGACCATTTTCCACTTCCTGACGGATTCCGGACTCCTCAAAAAAGACCAGCTTACGCAGGATGTCAGCAAAATAAACGCCTTCTATCTCAATAACGGGTATATTAACGCCAAAATAGGTGAACCGGAAATCACTCATGACAAGAAATGGATCTACGTTACTATCCCGGTCGTGGAAGGCAGGCAATTCAAGGTGGGGAAAGTCGAAATAAAGGGCGACACGCTGACACTATCCCGCTCGGCGCTAATGGATAAACTGACCATAACGAAAAAGGAATTTTTCGACAGGGGGTCTATTATTAAAGACATCGAGTACCTCACCCAGGCCTGCAATGATGAAGGTTATGCTTACGCTGATGTCTCGCCGCTCACCGCTCCTCGGGAGAAAGACCAGGCAGTGGATGTCGAATACCACCTTAAGAAGGGTCATCAAGTTTATTTCAATAAAATCTCCATCACAGGAAACACCAAAACAAGGGATAAAGTCATCAGACGGCAGCTTGCCATCGTAGAAGGAGACCTGTACAACAGCAGCAATCTGAAAAAAAGCTACATGGAGCTTAACCGCCTCAGATATTTTGAAGAGGTTAATTTCCAGTCGGAGAAGGGACCGGATGAAACCCTTGCCGACATCAATATTCAGGTCAAGGAAAAACCGACGGGTATTTTCAGCGTCGGCGCGGGATACAGCGCACAGGATTACGCTATGATCACGGCCTCAATCTCGCAGCAGAACCTTTTCGGCCTGGGGCAAACCCTCTCCCTGAAGGCCAGTCTGGGATCGAAGACTACCATGTATGAACTTTCATTCATCGAACCATGGCTTTTTGATATCCCTCTTTGGAGCAAATTTGATCTTCATAACTATACGAGAGCATACGACACCTACGATCTGGATTCAAATGGTTTCGGAATGTTATTCGGATATCCTTTCTGGGAATACATAACAGGTTATCTCGGATACAGATTGAACATGAACGATGTTAAAAACATCCAGTCAAATGCATCCCGCTATATCTGGGATCAGGTAGGTAAAACGACGACCAGCACCGCCAGTGTTTCTTTAGTCAGGGACACGACGGATGACTATATCTTTCCGTCGAAGGGCTCCAAAAACAGCGCCTCCATTGACTATAGCGGTGGAATCCTGATGGGAGATGCAGCGTTTAACAGATATGGAATCAGTTCTACCTGGTTCTTTCCCCTTCCCCTTGACACCGTGTTTGGTATTCGCGGGCGTGCAGGGTATCTTCAAGAAAGGGAAGGGAAAAGAATACCGGTCTATGAACGTTTCTACCTGGGGGGAATCAACTCCCTCAGGGGACTGAAAGACGTGGGCCCCATCGATCCTGCAACGGGAGATGTCATCGGCGGAATGACCATGATGAATTTCAACGCGGAATTCATTTTCACGTTGATAAAAAATGCCGGCATGAAGGGGGTTTTGTTTTATGATACCGGCAATGCCTGGGAAACCGGCTATCATTTCGAGGATATGCGAAAAACGGCAGGGGCCGGTATTCGATGGTATTCACCGATTGGTCCCCTCAGGCTCGAGTGGGGCTATGTCCTCGACCGGAAAGGCGACGAACCGGACAGCCGCTGGGAATTCACAATCGGTATGTTTATGTAATGAAAGCTTTTAATATATGGATTGAAAAGTCATTTAAAAGTAATCATCTCATGGTATATTTTAATTCCACAAGGAGGAAAAACGTTATGAAAAAATGTGGTTATCTGATTCCCGGTATATTGATGATCCTGTCTGTCCTTCTCTACAGTTCACAGGCAATGGCCGCAGAAAAGACGGGATTCGTCGACGTTCGCGAAATCATGATAAAATCAGATGCAGGGAAAAAAGCATCCGAAGAATTCAAAAAACTTTATGAAAAGGATCGCACTAAAATCCAGGCAAAAGAGGCAGAGTTAAAAAAACTCAAAGATGAGCTTGAAAAACAAAGGGCGATCTTAACCGAAACGGCCATGAAGGAAAAAGAAGCGGCCTACCAGAAAAAACTCAGGGATTACCAGTTACTGGTCAAGGATTCCAACGAAGAGCTTCAGGCGAGAGATCAGGAACTTTCCAAAAAATTGATACCCGAAATACTGAAAGTGGTTCACGCCATCGGAGACCGGGAAAAATACACCCTGATCATTGACATCGGGACTATCCCGGTTGCTTACTACGCGAAGGGAAACGATCTGACGGCGCGGGTAACCGAAGAAATGAACAAGACATACAAACCCCAGAAGTGATCACTGAATCTTTAGAATAAACGCCAAGAGTTAAGGAGCAGGATTATCTTTGAAGAAGACGTTAAATGAGATCGCAGTTTATTTAGACGGCCGGGTTGTCGGGGATGGTGATGTCCTCATTGAAAACATTCGGGGAATTGATGAAGCCGGCAAGGGAGACCTGACCTTCATTTCAAATCCAAAATACCTGAAAAAAATGGAGACAACCAATGCCTCCGCCATCCTGGTCTCTCCGGAAACGGAAAGGATGGATAAAAATCTGATCATCGTCGATGATCCCTATGCCGCTTTCGGCAAGGTCCTTGGTCTCTTTTATCCCGAAGAAGATGATCCCCCGGAAATCATGAGAAATGCATTCATCGAGGCGGGCGCTTTCATCTCGAAAGAAGCCACCATTTACCCGGGGGTTTATGTCGGTCGGGGCGCACGAATCGAACGTGGCGTCATTCTTTACCCCGGGGTTTACATTGGTCGACACGCGGTGATTGATGAAGACTCCATCCTCTATCCCAACGTGTCTGTCTACCGAAAATGCCGTATCGGGAAGAGGGTCGTCCTCCATTCAGGTGTTGTCGTTGGAAGCGATGGATTCGGTTTTGCCGGGCCGGGCCGGGAGAACATAAAGATCCCTCAGGTTGGAATCGTTCAGATAGACGATGATGTCGAAATCGGCGCCAATACCACTATCGATCGAGGGACCCTTGACAAAACCTGGATACAGAGGGGTGTAAAAATCGACAACCTGGTACAGATTGCGCATAATGTGGTGATCGGGGAATATTCCGTGATCGTTTCCCAGGTCGGCATCTCGGGAAGCACGAAACTCGGCAAGGGCGTGATTCTTGGGGGACAGGCAGGACTGGTCGGTCACATCGACATCGGAGATCATGTCATGATAGGTGCGCAGTCGGGTGTGCATGAAGATGTACCCGCCCGCCGGGTTGTTTCAGGATCGCCTCACCTGCCTCACGGAAAGTGGCTGCGCGTCCAGGCCTGCGTTTCTCAACTGCCGGAAATGCGCAAGAATGTCGCTTTGCTTTTAAAGCGGATCGAAGACATCGAAAAAAAACTGAACATGAGCGTCTCAAGATCTCTGGGATAACATCTCTTCAGATAAGGCTTATAAACATTCAATAAAATCTGACATGGCGGACATATTATGAACATTCACCCCACAGCAATTGTATCACACAAAGCTCACATCGAGGAGGGGGTTGAAATCGGCCCCTATTCTATCATTGATTCAGACGTGCGTATAGGCAGGAACACGATTATTGGACCTCATGTCGTCATAAAAGCTTATACAGACATCGGAGAAGGATGTCGCTTTTTTCAGTTTTCTTCCATCGGCGAAGTCCCCCAGGACCTCAAATTCAAAGGTGAAGAAACGAAGGTCATTATCGGAAGTCATAACACGATCAGAGAGTTCGTCACCATCCATCGGGCAACCACCGAAGATACGGGGGTAACGATTATCGGAGATCACAACCTTATCATGGCTTACTGCCACGTGGCCCACAACTGCAAGCTGGGAAATCACATCGTCATGGCCAATGCCGCCAACCTCGGAGGTCACGTCCACGTGGAAGATTTCGCCATTATCAGTGGTTTGACGGGAATTCATCAGTTCACCCGCATCGGCGCCCATTGCATTATCGGCGGCGCATCGGCAGTAAACAAGGACATTCCTCCTTTTGTCACAGCATCGGGAAATTTTGCCAAACTCTACGGGCTCAATCTGATCGGCCTGAAACGCAGAGGATTCAAGGAAGAAACGATCGTGGCGCTGAAAGAGGCGTACAAGATCATATTTCGATCATCCCTTCTTTTATCCGATGCCCTTGAAAGGGTGGGGAAAGAAATTGACGACATCCCCGAGGTCAGGCATTTGATCGATTTTATTCAAAACTCCGAACGAGGGATCTGCAGATAACGGGCGGGAAGGACAAGGGAGAGAAGGAATCGAAAAGTTCCACAGTCACGCATGAAATTTAAGGGATCCTATGAATGAAATCAGAATAGGGGTGGTGGGAATCGGGCATCTCGGCAACTACCACCTGCAGAAATACCAGAAATTGCCGAACAGCAAAATCGTGGGCGTTGTGGATGTTGTGGAGGAACGCATCCGGCAGGCAGCTGAAAGTTACAATTGCAAAGCATTGAGCGATCACCGTGATCTGATTGGAGGTGTCGATGCGGTCAGTATCGCCGTTCCTACAGGCGCTCATCACAGGATCGCAAAAGATTTTCTCAAAGCCGGAGTGGATGTATTGCTGGAAAAACCCATTGCCGCCACCCTTGCGGAAGCGGATGAGCTTGTCGATATCGCCAGAGAAAATGGCCGGGTCTTTCAAATCGGATTTGTAGAGCGGTTCAATCCCGCGATCGTTGCACTGAAAACTGTTATGGGAAAACCCCTATTCATCGAGTCGCACAGGCTTCATCCTTTTTTCGGGCGGGGGACGGATGTAGATGTCATTCTGGATCTAATGATTCATGATCTCGATATAATTTTACATTTTGTCGGATCCCCGATATCGACCGTTGAGGCCGTCGGTGTATCCGTCATGTCCGACAAAGTGGACATTGCCAACGCCCGTCTGACCTTCAAGTCCGGTTGTGTGGCAAATGTCACCGCCAGTCGCGTCACGGGGAAAAAATTGCAGAAGATACGGTTTTTCGGAATTGAGGGTTACCATGCCGTTGATTATGCGAAGCGGGAACTGGTGTCTCTGAGTAAAAGAAATGGAGTGGGAGGGAAAATTGAAATAACGGGAAATCCCGTCGAAGTCGGCAACCATGATCCCCTGGAAGAAGAGATCCGTTCCTTTCTCGATGCTGTTACAAACAGACTGCCGGCTCCCGTATCCGGCAGGGAGGGCCGGGAAGCCCTGGAATTGGCCCTTCTCATCGGCGAAAGAATAAAAACTGCACAGGAGATGTTTTATGATACCCATGGTTGACCTGAAAAGACAGTACATCCTTCTCAAAGAGGACATCGATGAAGCCATACATCATGTCCTTGTCAATACCCAATTTATTCTTGGGCCGAATGTTTCAGAGTTGGAAAGAGAAATTGCCGCATATCACGACACGTCTCATGCCATCGGAGTAGCCAGCGGCACGGATGCCCTGCTCCTCGCCCTCCGGGCCTGCGGTATCGGTCCCGGAGATGAGGTCATTACAACCCCCTTTACCTTTATCGCAACAGCGGATGTGATATCACTGCTCCATGCCAGGCCGGTTTTTGTTGATATTGTACCGGACACATACAATATCGACCCCGCCAGGATAGAAGAAAAGATCACGGGAAAAACAAAGGCTATCGTTCCCGTCCACCTTTTCGGGCACCCGGCCGATATGACCCCGATCATGGATCTTGCACGGAAATACCATCTCAGGGTGATAGAAGACTGTGCCCAGGCTTTCGGGGCAACATACCGGGGCAAGAAGAAGGTCGGTTCCATAGGTGATTGCGGATGCTACAGCTTTTTCCCGAGCAAAAACCTGGCCGGTTACGGTGACGGCGGCATGATCATCACACGGGACGAAGAGCTGGCAAACAATCTGAGACTCCTGAGGAATCATGGCAGCGCCATAAAATACCACCATAATCTTTTGGGCTACAATAGCCGTCTCGACGAAATCCAGGCCGCCATCATCCGGGTAAAATTTAAAAGGATCGATGAATTCAACCACATGCGCAGGCACCATGCCGATCTTTACAGGACGCTTATCAGGAGGGACGACATTATTTTCCCAACAGAACGTTCCGGATGCACCCACGTCTATCATCAGTTCACCATTCGATCAAAACACAGAGAGCAGATCATGCAGGCTCTTAAGAATCAACAAATCTCATCCGCCATCTATTATCCGCTGCCTCTTCATCAACAAGAGCTATTTGTTTCCCTTTACGGTAACGGCAAAGAGCTTAAAAACAGCGAAACATGTTCAAAAGAAGTCCTGTCGCTCCCTATGTTTCCGGAACTTGAAAAAAAAGAAATCCAACACATAAGCGATGTCATCAACCATGTATCCTGAAACGCATATGCATGTTGACAGGGAAAGCATTGACACCACAAATCCAAAACAAATCATGATTGTGGCTGGTGAGGTCTCAGGGGACTTGCATGGAGGAAATCTGGTTAAAGCTATGCGCCAGATGGACCCAAGCCTCCGATTTTACGGTGTTGGAGGCAGGAAGCTAAAGGAAGCGGGGGTCAACCTCATTGCTGATTCTTCCGACATGGCCGTGGTTGGACTGACTGAGGTTTTTGCAAGACTGGGAACAATCATGAAGGTCATGCGTTGTCTAAAGACTTCGATGAAGGATCTCAAACCTGATCTTGTCATCCTCATCGATTATCCGGACTTTAATCTTTCTGTAGCGAAATCAGCAAAAAAAAACGGCATTAAGGTTTTTTACTATATCGGTCCCCAGGTCTGGGCATGGAGAAAAGGAAGAATAGAACAGATTAAAAAGAATGTCGATAAAATGGCCCTGATCCTCCCCTTCGAAGCTCCCTTTTATCATGCGGCCGGTGTCAATGCGACGTTCGTCGGACATCCTCTCCTCGATGAGGTCAAAACAAACTATTCGCGGGATGAAACGATTCGTCGTCTTGGTCTTCAACCTGGGGTAACAACCGTGGGCATGTTACCCGGAAGCAGGCAGGCTGAAATTATCAAACATCTCCCTGAAATGATCAAAGCGGCTGAAATCATTGAGAAGAAAATACAACCGGTGCAATTTATCATTCCTCTTGTTGAAACATTGGACATCACCTTTGTTTCGAATATCATCAGGCAATTCCCCGTGAAAGTCAGGGTTGTCCGCGATGCCGTCTACGACGTCATTCACTGTACTGACATTGCCATGGTTGCTTCAGGAACAGCTACCCTGGAAACAGCATTGATGGAAACGCCGATGGTGATCATCTATAAGGTTTCCGCACCCTCTTACTACATCGGGAAGATGGTGATCAACATTGATCACATCGGTCTTGTCAACATTATTGCAGGAAAAACCGTTGTTCCTGAATTGATCCAGGACGACGCCAACGCAGAAAGGATCGCAACAGAAATCATCGATATCCTGACAAACAAAGAAAGACTGTTCGACATCAAATCCCAACTCTCAGAAATCCGGAACAAACTGGGAAGTCCGGGCGCCGCCGAGAGAGTTGCCCGGCTCGCCTATGAAATGCTGTAACAATGGAAATCTTTAGACGCCTTTTAAAGTACGCCAGACCCCATTTATCGAAGTTCATCCTTGCGATGTTCTGTATGCTGTTGGTCGGCGCCACGACATCTGCCCTGGCTTTTCTTATAAAGCCCGCCCTCGATGAAATCTTCCTGAAAAAAAATAGTGATATGCTGATATGGATACCCGTTGCAGTCATTGTCATCTATCTCATTAAGGGAGTATGCAGCTATACACAAACGATACTAATGAGCTTTATCGGTCAGCGAATCGTTGCAGATCTGCGGAATCAGTTATACCGGCATATCCAGATGCAATCTCTGTCTTTTTTCACCAAAAACCCCACAGGACTCCTGATGTCGAGGATCACCAATGACGTCGGCTATGTTCAAGGGGCCGTATCGGAGGCAGTTACAAGTCTTCTCAAGGATTCTTTTACCCTCATCTTTCTTGTCTTTGTTATCTTTTACCGGGACTGGCAACTGGCCATCATCGCCATGTTTGTCTTTCCCCTGACCATTTACCCAATTGCAAAATTCGGCCAAAAATTGAGGAGTATTGCCACCCGCACCCAGGTCACCATGGGAAGCCTGACAACGCTGCTTCAGGAAACCATATCGGGGACCAGAATCGTCAAGGCCTTCGGCATGGAAAATTATGAAAATGAAAGGTTTGCAAAAGAAAACGAACATCTTTTCAAGCTTGCCTTAAAATCCGTTTCCGTAAGCGCCGTGTCCAGCCCTTTTATGGAATTTCTGGGAGGTATCGGTATCGCCACGATTGTCTTCTATGGAGGCTATCAGGTCATCAAGGGTTTCTCGACACCCGGTACCTTTTTCTCTTTTCTCGCCGCTTTGATTATGCTCTATGAACCGGTCAAGAGGTTGACCAACGTCAATAACACCATCCAGCAGGGAATCGCCGGTGCCATAAGGGTATTTACCATCATTGATTCGGTCCCCGATATAAAAAATGAAACCAATGCCATCGATCTCCCAAGGATTTCTAAAGGAATCAAAATTGAACATGTTACCTTTTGTTATGAAGAAATCCCAGTTCTGAAGAACATTCATCTTTCAATCAAGGTTGGAGAAGTCGTTGCCTTTGTAGGGATGAGCGGCGGCGGCAAGACGACCCTGGTTAATCTGATCCCTCGCTTCTATGATGTAGCGGATGGACAAATTCGGATAGACGGCCATGACATTCGCCATGTTACCATTGAATCTTTGCGCGGACAGATTGGCATCGTCACCCAGCAAACCATTCTTTTTAATGACACCGTGAGAAATAATATTGCCTACGGGAATATTGAAAAGAGCGAAGAAGACATCATTCAGGCAGCCAAGGCCGCGAACGCCCATGCATTCATCACGAAGCTTCCAAACGGATATGATACGATCATCGGTGAGCTGGGAGCAAAACTTTCCGGCGGAGAAAGACAAAGAATCTCCATAGCAAGGGCGCTCCTCAAGGATGCGCCCATCCTGATCCTCGATGAGGCTACGTCATCCCTCGACACAGAGGCGGAAATAGAAGTCCAGGATGCTCTTGAAACCCTTATGAAGGGAAGAACCACCCTGATTATCGCACACCGGCTCTCAACCATCCGGAACGCGGACCGGATCATCGTCCTCGCAAAGGGTGAAATTGTCGAAGAGGGAACCCACGAATCCCTCCTGGAGAAAAAGGGCGAATACTTTAAATTCCATAACATGCAGTTCAAGGATGAAAACCGTAGCCATCCTTCTAATTCCACTGCTGATAACAAGCGATAATTTTTTAATCATGAAGATACTGAATACCCGGCTCAGACAAATCTGGTACACTGACCGCAACTACTCTAAATTAAATCCCATGATTTCGATTTTGGGCCTGGTGTCTTTTATTTACCGTTCGGCTGTCAGCCTGAGAAACCGGATGTATGATAGTGAGATCATTAAACAGGAAAAACTCCCCTGCAAGGTCATCAGCATAGGTAATGTAACCGTCGGAGGAACAGGAAAGACACCGACAGTCATCATGCTGGCCAATCTCCTGAAGGAAAAAGGATACAGGCCCGCCGTTTTAAGCCGGGGATACGGCGGTAAAACAAAATCTCCCGTAAACATCGTGTCAGACGGGACTCATATCCTGATGGGACACACAGAAGCAGGCGATGAACCGGTTCTCATTGCACAATCCACTGACGGGATACCGGTCCTGACGGGACCCAAAAGAACACTCACAGGTAGAGTCGCCATAGAAAAACTGGGAGCCGACATCCTGATTCTCGACGATGCCTTTCAACACAGGCGCATTTTCAGGGATGCAGACATCGTCCTTTTGAACAGGGAGAAACCGTTCGGAAACGGTTTCCTCCTCCCCAGAGGCCCCCTTCGGGAACCACCGGAAGCTCTGAAACGGGCGGATTTCATCCTATGGAAAGACACAGTCAGAGACGGCCGCTATCCCCGATACCAGGAACAGGGCATCGACAAGTTCCTCCCCGTTCTGTCGGGATATCTGAGACCGCAAGCCCTCTTCCGGGGGAACACCAAGGATTCCATGCCCCTCGAACATATCAGGGGCAAAAAAATCTGCGCTTTCGCGGGCATCGGTTCACCTGAAGCCTTCATAGAAACGATCGAGTCCCTGGAAGGGATCCCGGTCAGGTCACTGATTTTTCCCGACCATTACCGTTATTCATTGGAAGATATCTCCAAGATCCGAAACAGTTCCTCCGCGTCCGGCGCGGACATCATCGTAACCACAGAAAAGGATGGTATTCGATTGACCGATTTTCCTGACTTCCTGAAAGATATATTCGTTTTAAAAGTGGAAATGGAAATTCTCCCATCCCGCGAATTATTCGATTCCGTCATTCTTGAAAAACTGAAATGAGCGTAAGAATTTCAACAAGATACTCCCTTGAGAAGGCAAAAAACATCCTTATCCGCGGGACAAACTGGATCGGCGATGCCGTAATGACCATCCCTGCGGTTATCGCTATCAGAAACTCATTCCCGGAATCAACAATATCTGTATTGGCCAAACCCTGGGTTGCCGAGATTTATCGACTATGCCCGGCCGTGAATGAAATCATCCTTTTTCACGATCCGGGTTCTCACTCGGGAATCCAAGGAAAAATCAGGCTGGCAGGAGAACTGAGAACCAAAAGATTTGATGCAGCCATACTTCTGCAAAACGCCATAGAGGCCGCCATTATCACCTGCCTGGCGGGCATTCCGATCAGGGCGGGATACAATTCCGACGCCAGGGGATTCCTTCTGACCCACTCTGTTCAGAGGACGGAAACCATCAAAGAAGTGCATCAGATCAATTATTATATGGAAATGGTAAAATCACTTGGTTGCATGCTTGCAGAAAAAAGCGTTTGTCTGCAGCCGGATAGCGCCTCCGCTTCCATATCAGGCGACATACTTCGTCAACACGGAATTAGGGAAGGCAAAATCATTATCGGTGTGGCTCCGGGAGCTACATACGGACCGGCCAAGAAGTGGTTTCCGGAGAGATTTGCTGCTGTTGCAGACAGACTGATTGATGAATTCTCAGCGCAAGTCGTTTTATTGGGAAGTGGCGACGATAGAAAAAATGCGGAACAGGTCGAACAGACGTCCCGCCATCCCCTGTTTAACCTGTCAGGACATACAAATCTCAAAGAGGCTATTGCCGTCATAGCACGGTGTAACCTTTTTATATCTAATGATTCCGGTTTGATGCATGTTGCCGGGGCTTTAGATGTTCCTTTGGTCGCTATTTTCGGCTCGACGAACCCTGCTACGACTTCCCCCGTGGGAAACAAAAGTATTGTGGTATGCAAAAACGTCCCGTGCAGTCCTTGCCTGAAGGAAGTATGCCCCACGGATTTCCGCTGCATGGACATGATCAGTATCGATGACGTTTATGAAACCGCCAGAGATCTTTTAAAAAAATGAAAAAGAACACCGCCGTTTTTCTGGACAGAGATGGAACGATGAACGAAGAGGTGGGTTATCTGGACTGCCTCAGCAAGCTGAAGCTTTATGACCGTACGGCAGAGGCTGTCCGGATGATCAATGAACAAGGAATGAAGGTTGTTGTGATTACCAATCAGTCCGGCGTAGCGAGGGGTTATTTTTCGGAGGGTTTTGTAAGGACGGTCCATTCACGCATCCATGAAATCCTTCAGTCAAACGGGTCGTTTATCGATGCATTCTACTACTGTCCCCATCATCCGACGGAGGGAATCGAACCATACCTGAAACAGTGTGCATGCAGGAAACCGGAACCGGGTATGCTTATCCGCGCATCACAGGATTTGAATATCGATCTTGCCCGATCATACATGGTGGGGGACATGATCAAGGACATAGAGGCGGCAGGCAGAGTCGGCGCAAAAGGCGTTCTCGTCAGGACGGGATATGGTTTGAATACCGTACGGGAGTATTTCCCGGCCGGGCAATCCGGAATAACCTTCGATGAAAAGGTTAAGACACAACCGTCCTATATCGCCGATGATATTCTTGAAGCGGTCAAATGGATTCTGAAGGACAGGGATCAGTGAATATTCTCATTGTCAAATTGAGCGCCATCGGTGACGTGATTCATACCCTTCCCTCCCTTGCGGTATTGAGAAGGCATTATCCGGACGCGCACATTACCTGGGTCATCGAAGAGGCATCTTCAGATCTCATCATGGGTCATCCGCACCTCGATTGTGTTATTATTTCTCGCAGAAAGCAATGGATAGATGATCTGAAAAACGGCAGGCTCAGCGAGCTACTGCGAGAAATGCGCGCCTTTATCAAGGATGTAAGAACTCAGGCTTATGATCTGGTGATCGATTTTCACGGTCTCTTCAAAAGCGCTGTTGTCGTTCTTCTAAGCTCAGGCAAAAGAAAACTCGGATATGACAGCATGCAGGAATTGAGCGGCCTGTTTCTTAATGAAAAGATTCCCGAAGATATGGGAAAACACGCCATTGACCGTTACCTCGATTTCCTCCGCCACCTCGGTGCCGATGTCGGGGAACCGGAATTTCTGATCCCGATTTCCGAAGAAAACATAAACAAGGTGGAACATCTCCTGGCGACAAACCACATTCGGCAAGAAGACCGGTTTGCGGCAGTGAATCCCGTGGCATTCTGGGATACAAAGCTCTGGGGAAACGAAAAATTCGCCTGTCTGTGCGACAGGATAATAAATGAATTACGTACAAGAATTGTACTCACAGGGACTGATCGTGCGGCTTTATCTGAAATCCAAGCCTTTATGAAGAGTCCCGCCGTCAACCTGGGGGGAGAAACAAGCCTTAGAGACTTGGCATATCTGTACCGGCGTTCCTCTCTTCTGATCACAACGGACTCGGGACCTATGCATGTTTCAGCGGCTGTTGGAACACCCGTCATTGCCCTCTTCGGTCCCACCGATCCTTTGCGGACGGGTCCATATGGAAAAGGACACACAGTTATTCGCAAAGATTTGTCCTGCAGCCCGTGTTTTTTTAAGAAATGCGAGGCAAAAACCTGTATGACAGATATCAGTGTGGATGAAGTCTTTGAGAAAGCAGCGGAAAAATTGGCCAATCCTTCTTGAAATCTCAGTTGCCGGAAATCAGGCTAACGGATATTGTCTATGGTGTGATTGAAATAGACTTGTGTTGCATCAACAAAATGGATAAAATATTGGAAAAATAAACAGAAAGGAAAGATATGGCAATCAGTAAGGAATTGCTTGACATTCTGGCATGCCCTAAATGCAAGGGGGACATTTATCTGAACGAAGCGGAAGATGGATTAATCTGTGACGATTGCAAGCTGTTGTATGAGATTAAAGATGATATCCCCATCATGTTAATCGATGAGGCAAGGAAACTGCCGTAATCCCCTGCTGACTTATTGACTTTTTCATTTTATGATTCGTGAAGATGGCATATGAAAAAGAATCTATCCCGCACGGTTTTTGTCTTTTTAATTCTCTGTTAATTGAAAACCCTTTAAGCCTGAAACGATACCTTCAAAGGTCTGAAGCACTTCACACCTTCCTTCCATTTGATCTTGTACAAGACATGGCCTTCCCAGCTTCACTGGTGGCCGTCGGTTTTTGGAAATAATGCAAACAGAGCAATTCAACTGACTAATATGCTTGATATTGCGATGATTTAAGAATATAAACAGACGTCGGAAAGACAATGAATGACAGTCGATGAATAGACAATGGCACTGGACAGGAAAAAACTGAATGATGGCCTGAAGGAAGGCCTTAAGAAGGGATGGAGCGGCTTCATCTGGATCATGAAGATCCTCATTCCTGTCTCTTTCTTCACGGCCCTGTTTGCCTGGACGGGATGGTTGAGTCACCTGGATTTCCTTCTTCAGCCTTTGATGAGCATCATGAGTCTGCCGGCTATCGCCGCTCTCCCCCTCCTGATCGGCATGTTAACGAATATCTATGCCGGCATTGCCGCCATGGCGGTGCTGCCGTTTTCTCAGGATCAGATGACCCTCATGGCCATTTTTCTTTTGATTGCCCACAACCTGATTCAGGAAGGTATCATTCAGGCAAAGTCGGGCATTCACCCCCTGAAGGCGACCCTGTTTCGTATCGTCACCGCGATTTTCACGGTGATCGCCGTCGCTCCTTTTTTCGATATAACCACAACGGTCATGGGAGCCATAGGTCCTTCCCTTGAAATACAGATGACTTTGCTTGAATCCTTACAGGAATGGGCACTGACGACCCTTGGCCTCATGATCAAGATTTTTTTCATTATCATGGCCATCCTGACGTTACTCGAAATTCTGAAAACCTTTGATCTGATTCACCCGATGGTGAGAATCCTGAATCCTGTCCTTAGGCTCATGGGTTTGAATCAGAAGGTCGGCTTTTTGTGGCTGACGGCCGTCGTTTTTGGAGTGGCCTACGGCGGCGCGGTAATTGTGGAAGAGGTCAAGGCAGGCCACCTGACGAAGGAAGAGCTGGAAGAACTGCATCTTTCCATCGGGATTAATCACGCACTGGTTGAGGACCCGAGTCTTTTCCTGTCTCTGGGACTCAGCCCGTTCTGGCTCTGGATTCCGCGGCTGATTGTGGCCATTCTGGCCGAGCGTTTGCTTACACTCTGGCGCGTTTTAAGGAGGAAATAATGGGAGAAAAAATTATTCAGGTTGATGCGTTCACGGACAGACCGTTCAAGGGGAATCCGGCCGCTGTCTGTATTCTGTCCCGGGAGCATGATGCGGACTGGATGCAGAATGTGGCACAGGAAATGAACCTGTCGGAAACGGCTTTTTTATTGAGGCAGGATGATGGCTACATCCTGCGCTGGTTCACGCCTGCCGTGGAAGTGGAACTCTGTGGGCATGCCACCTTGGCCAGCGCCCATGTCCTGTGGGAAACGGGATATCTGAATTCACTGGAGGAAGCACATTTTTTCACGAAAAGTGGCCTTCTGACAGCAACACTCAGGGATGGATGGATCGAAATGAATTTCCCGGCTGAACCTGAAACAACCGCTTCCTTGCCCCCTGAACTTGAGGAAGCCCTGGGAACCAGATTCAGATACGTCGGGAAAAACCGCTTCGACTATCTGGTGGAGGTTGACACCGGGGAATCTGTCCGCAAGATGGCTCCTGATTTTGCCCTCCTCGGCAGCATTGAGATGCGCGGCGTGATCGTCACGAGCCTTTCCGATTCAAAGGATTACGACTTTGTCTCCCGGTTCTTCGCCCCCCGGGTGGGCGTCAACGAAGACCCCGTGACCGGTTCCTCGCACTGCTGTCTGGCGCCCTTCTGGGGAAACCGCCTTGGAAAGCAAGAGATGATCGGCTGTCAAGTCTCATCGAGAGGGGGGATTGTCAAAGTCCGTCCGGCTGGAGATCGTGTCTATATTAGCGGGCAGGCGGTGACGGTTTTGCGGGGGGAACTGGTTTAATTATTCTATCTTCCAGGTTGTGCCGGAAGGTGTGTCCTTGAGAACAACCTGCTTCTCAGACAGAATGCGCCGGATGTCATCGGCCTTTTTCCAGTCTTTGGCCTGCCGGGCAGCCCATCTTTCCTCGATCAGGCGGTCAATTTCATCCACATCCAAGCCCCGCTTTTCGGCTTCCCTGACACGATCCTTTCTGAAATAATCATCGGGGGCTTCGAGGAACAAGCCAAGGACATGTCCGGCTTCCCGAATATTCTTCTGCGCCATATCCAGGACGAAACACGCTTCGGCTGTTGCGGAAAACGTCTTATCTCCAAGATACCCGTTCACAAGCCGTGCTATGTCAAATATATGACCGATGGCCCTCGGGGTCGCAAAATCATCATCCATGGCATCCGTAAATCGGTCCGGCAGGGCCGTCAACTTGTCCGCGAGATCCCGGTCCGCTCCGAAAAGATGATCGACGGTTACCTCTGAAAAATCATTACACCCCGTAAAGATGTCCCCGATTGACTTCAGGGTGGAATAGAGCCGTTCCATGCCTGTTCTTGCCTCGGCAAGGGCTTCATCAGAAAAATCGACGGGGCTTTTATAATGGCTCTGGAGCATAAAAAGCCTCAAGACCTCGGGATGGTATCCGCCCAATATATCGCAGATGGTGAAGATATTGCCGAGGGATTTTGACATTTTTTCGCTGTTGATTCTGACGAAGCCGTTGTGAATCCAGTAGTTGGCCAGTGGTTTTCCCGTCGCCCCTTCAGACTGGGCAATCTCGTTTTCGTGGTGGGGGAAGATCAGATCCTCTCCACCGCCATGAATGTCAAAAGTGCCACCCAGATAGTGCTGGCTCATGACAGAACACTCAATATGCCATCCCGGCCTGCCCCGGCCCCAAGGACTTTCCCACCAGGGCTCCCCTTCCTTGCTGGCCTTCCAGAGGGCAAAATCGAGGGGGTTTTTCTTTTTTTCACTGATATCCACCCGGGCTCCGGCCATCATGTCTTCGAGGCTCCTGCCGGAAAGTTTCCCGTATCCCTGAAATCCCTCCACGGAATAATAAACGTCGCCATCGACCTCGTAGGCCAGTTCCTTCTCAAGAAGGATCCGGATCAGGTCAATCATGCCGTCGATGTGTTCCGTCGCCCTGGGAGCGACACTGGGTCTGGCTACGCCGAGGGCATCCATGTCTTCATTGTGCCGCTCGATATAATCTTCGGATATTTCAAAGATGGTTCTCCCCTCGGCAGAGGCTTTGACAATGATCTTATCGTCCACGTCCGTGAAATTTTTTACATAGGTGACGTCGTAACCCCGGTAGCTGAAGTATCGGGTGATAACGTCAAAGACGATGGCCGAACGGGCATGACCCACGTGACAGACATCATACGCCGTGATCCCGCACACATAGATGCCGACCTTCCCCTCTTTGATGGGCTTGAAAATTTCCTTTTTCTTAGTCAGGGTGTTGTAGAACCTCAAAGGCATCGAACCGATTCTCCCTTTAAATACGAAAATGTTTTATTGATTAAGTGACGCAGGGCCGATTATGGAAACAATGGTATCATCTGAAGTCCTGCAACTTCGTCAAATCCGCACATGAGATTCATGTTCTGTATAGCCTGGCCGGACGCCCCTTTGATCAGATTGTCAATCGCAGATACGATAACGGCCCTTTTTGTCCTGCCGTCAACAGTCACTCCGATGTCGCAATAATTGGAACCTCGCACGGACGAGATATTGGGAAGCGTTCCCTCCCTGCAGATCCTGACAAATGGCTTGCCCTCATAGAATGACCGGTAAAGATCGTTCATGTCTGCCGCTGTCACGTCTTTGTGAAGCGTCGCATACATGGTGCTCAGGATCCCCCTGCTGACGGGTAAGAGATGCGGCGCAAAAGAAATCCTGATGTCATGGTCTGCAAGACATCCAAGCTCCTGCTCCATTTCCGGGGTGTGCCGGTGCTGGCCGACCTTATAAGCCCTGAAGCCCTCGTCAACCTCGCAGAAAAGCGTTCCAACTTGAGGTTCCCGCCCCGCCCCGCTGACGCCTGATTTTGAATCCACAATGATGGACGCGGTATCGATCCATTTTTCCGCAACCAGAGGAGCAAGACCCAAGATGGCGCTGGTGGGATAACAGCCCGGATTGGCAATCAGTCTGGCCCGGCTTACAACATTCCCGTATAATTCCGGAATGCCGTAAACAGCCTCTTTGATTATAGTCTTTGCGGTGTGTTCTCTGTACCACTGCTCGTAAATCCTCACATCCCGCAACCGAAAATCCGCACTGAGATCAATGACTTTCTTGCCGGCATTCAAAAACTCACCAGCTATCTGCATCGACACCCCATGGGGCAAGGCCAGAAAGACCACATCGCAAACCTGTGCAACTTCAGCTGGAGATGCATCCATGAAGGAGAGCCCGGTCAATCCGAAAAACACCGGATATACATCAGATACCTGCATGCCCGCATACCTTCTTGACGTAAGAGCGGCAATCCTGACTTCGGGATGGCGCAACAGAAGCCTGAGAAGTTCCTGGCCGGTGTAACCGCTCGCTCCATAGATGCCGACATTCACCATACGTTTCCTCTCTCAGATACAGGATTCCGGTTCAGGCCCGGGATGACATTTTTTCAACAGGATACTACCAGATTGTCTTACAAAAAAAAAGGGGGCAATGAAGCCCCCCTCAGCAATTCTATCTTTTCGAAAACTGGAAGCGTTTCCTGGCTCCCGGCTGGCCGTATTTCTTTCTTTCCTTGACGCGGGAGTCTCTGGTTAAGAATCCTGCCTTTTTCAGTATAGACCTTAATTCCGAATCATACTCCACGAGAGCTTTGGTGATGCCATGTTTAACGGCACCGGCCTGCCCGGCCATACCGCCACCGTTTACATTTACGTAGAAATCAAATCTATTTCTTGCTCCTACCATTTCGAGAGGTTGCATGATGAGCATTTTCAGGCTGTCCCTCGTAAAATAGTCATCAAAATTCCTCTTGTTGATGATCAGGTTTCCACCGCCTTCCTTCATATATACCCTGGCAGTCGCACATTTCCTCTTTCCTGTGGCATAAAAGCGTTTTTCCGTCATAACAACTGTCTCCAGATTGGAAGATTACTCAACGAGATATTTGAAAAATGTGCTCTGCGAAGCGAAGATTTTTCGTGAAAAAGATTCTGAGCAGAGCGGAATGCATTTTTCAAAGGTCATCTCAACATGAACGATATTTGTGTATAACTCTCATATTACAATGTCAACGTCTGAGGACACTGGGCTTCGTGACAATGATCGCTGCCGGCATATACCTTCAGCTTCTTTAGCATTTGTCTTCCCAGAGAGTTTTTGGGCAGCATTCCCTTTACCGCAAATTGCAATACCCTCTCCGGATGGTCAATCAGCAATTTCCCTGCACAGGTTTCTTTAAGACCTCCGGGATAACCGGAATAACGATAATAAATCTTATCTGTCAGTTTTTTCCCTGTAAGCATGATTTTTTCGGCATTAACTACAATCACGAAATCCCCGGTATCGACGTGTGGCGTGTAAACTGGTTTATGTTTACCACGCAGGCGCTTGGCAATCTCACTGGCAAGCCTTCCCAAAACCTGACCCTCGGCGTCAACAAGATACCATTTTCTGTTGATATCTTCTTTTTTTGCATTAAATGTTTTCATAAAATCACCCGGTACACCTGGAATGTAAAGAGAGTGAGTACGCAATTTTATGATTTTTGTCAAGGAAAAACCTGATATGAATCTTCTTTTTTTCCCAAGACTCTGTTACCATGACCCAACACTACCAAAACCATAGAGAGAAAAGGCAACCGTATATCTTCTGTCGTTCTCCGTTTCTGAATACTTAATTTCAACGCCCCAGCACTGTTTATGGTAAACGAGGCCATAGGTGTTCTCAAGTGTTTTCTTGTCAAGTTCGTTTCTTCTCAGCAGATACGTCAGATCAAAAGACTTGGAAATCACAGCTTTAAGCGACAGGTTTATTTCTTCGATAGGAGATTGTGTGTATTGAGAAGATGAAAATGGCGACATAGGGACAAAGGGGTTGATTTCACCAGGTGAAGAGCGGGCATACCGATACCCCACAGTGGCCGAATCCCCCCGCCAGTCACTGAGGTTCAGATCATAATTGGTCTTCTTCCATTCGCCCGAATTTACGCTGACCTTGTTTCTTGCTGAAAAGGAAAAATACTGAATAGGGGTGACATCAAGCTCCATGTCGATATCACCAAAGGGTCTTTTGTCTCCGGAAGGCGCAATATCACCCCTTGTGGCCTCTTTGATATCATAGGTTTGGGAAATCTTAAACCGCAGGAACTCCATGTAACTCTTCTCATTTTTCTTTTCTTTTAATTTTGCTACGATCGTATTGGTAAGGGCCAATGTTACCGTATGCTGTTCAGGAACTTTCGTTACATAATCAGGGATATCATTCTGACCGGTATCAGGGATATACGTGTACGTTAATTCCGGTTTGATGCCATGCCTTAATTTATCGATTCTCCGACCATCCACAGCATATACCTTGTGAATTTCAGTCGAGAGGGTCGCACCGGCATTGTACATTAACCGGCTGCCATGTTTGCCCTGATCATTATCCACGGTGTCATCACGATCCCAGAGCGTCCCCTTGAAAGCCACCTGAGGCGTTAGCTGGAAATAATCACCCCCTTTAAGGGGAAGGGAGAAGACAGGCTGAAAATCATAGAGATGACCCTTTTGCCCTTCTGATCTGTAATAGTAGTCGTAGACAGCGCCAAATTCGAGATGTACGGGGGTACCGAAAAGAGACCGCCTTGAACCTGCAAGTGTAATTTCAGGATATTTCTGAAGGGTTAAATGATTCGATGGACTTGCAAAGTCATCGGTGCTCCGAAGCAGAGCCGTCAGGTTATACATTGACCAGCTCTTGACTATACGGGCTGTCGAATCAAGGGAGCCGAGGGACTCATTACCCACAAATGAAACTTTCTTAAATCGCTCCTTTTCATTCGAAGAATAACTATCAAGATAGTAGTTGCTTGAAGTAAAATCTCTGAAGTACCAGCTGTCAGAAACCCTTGCGATATCGGTTCTCAGATATAATGAAGGGCTGAACGCGGTTTCATGATTGAGATAGAATGACCATCTCTTCTGGTCCGATTGCCAGTTTCTGCTTATTCCTCCTGTTGTTTCCGTTATGCGACCCGTATCGTTCAAGAAGTCAGCATAGAATGTCCCGAATGAATCTTTGTCGAAGAAATATCTGAATTCCACCCCCTCCTTGAACCCCCTTTTCTCCATATAACGCTGATAAAATGTCGCGTCGCTGCTCTCTGAAATGGCCCAATAAAATGGAATTTCAATATCCAGACCGAATTTATTCTGCGAATAGGAAAATTGAGGAAAAAGAAAGCCGGATTGCCGGTTCGTCTTTACGGGAAATATCAGAAAAGGGGTGTAAAAAACGGGGATGTCTTTTATGAAGAACTTCCCATCTTTCAAAGTACCATAACCATCAATGGTGACGTTTATTTCCCTGCCCGTCAGACGCCAGTCCGGCGAATCTCCATCACAGGTTGTGGCTGTGGCATCCATAACATGATACGTCGCCACCCCCTTTTTCATAATTTTCGATCCTTTTATATAGAAATGATTCTTTTCAAGAAACATGTTGCCTTCATAAGCGATACCCGTCTTCGTTTCAATATTGAACCTTACCTTTTCCCCTTCGAGCAGATCATCTTCACTCAGGATCATGACATTCCCTTCCGCAGAAGCATCGTTCGTTTTCCGGTTCAGGGTCACGGAATCTGCCATCAGAAAGCCCTTGGAAAAGCTGATAACAGCGTCTCCTTTCGCGTGAAACATGTCTTCCTGTCTGTCATAGGCAATGCTGTCGGCGTCGATGGTCACCGGTCCTTTAGAAAGGTTGGCTTCTGCGGCCATCAGGTTTTGAGCCGTCATGAAAAGAAGGAAAAAAATACTAAAAGGGATAAATAATTTTGATAACATGAATCAAAGTGCCGCTGTAAGGATAAA
>Ga0163209_1000163_pt1 | contig 26694 bp, 28 predicted proteins | sample Kivu_160m_FD_113538 | JGI IMG/M metagenome (GOLD analysis project Ga0163209, IMG submission 113538) | Freshwater microbial communities from Lake Kivu, Western Province, Rwanda to study Microbial Dark Matter (Phase II) - Kivu_160m | ecosystem: Environmental > Aquatic > Freshwater > Lake ...
GCGCCACACCCATGGCATACTGCCCATGGTAGCTCTAGCCCAGGAAAAAGGGCTATTGGATGTATTCGTTCCTGCCAATGATGCCAACGAAGCATCCATGCTTGACGGCATTAAAGTCATCCCATCTATATCGTTAGCACAGTTGGTCAGCCACCTCCGGGGAGAGCTATCAATCCCTCAGCATCATCCTGACAAAGACTGGCGAGACATAACCACTGACTTCGCTCATGCTGATTTGGCACATATAAAGGGACAGGAACACGCCAAGCGGGCTCTGGAAGTAGCCGCGACCGGTGGTCACAACATACTCATGTCAGGACCTCCGGGCAGCGGCAAGACGATGCTAGCTCGCGCCCTGCCTTCCATAATGCCGGCAATGACTTTAGTCGAAGCTCTAGAAGTAACTAAAATCTACAGCGTCAGCGGGCTTCTTTCCAGTGATACGCCTCTTATAAACCAGCGCCCCTTCCGTTCGCCGCATTACACCATCTCTCATGCCGGCCTCGTTGGCGGCGGTCACTGGCCCAGACCCGGCGAAATAAGCCTGAGCCACCGTGGCGTGCTCTTCCTGGACGAGTTTCCCGAATTCAGCCACATGTCTCTGGAATCATTGCGCCAGCCAGTAGAAGACAAGGTCGTCACCATCAGCCGCGCTCAGGGCAGCGTAACCTTTCCCGCCAACTTCATGCTGGTAGGCGCCATGAACCCCTGTCCCTGCGGCTATTATGGAGACCCTGTTAAAGAGTGCAAGTGTTCCTCCGGCGAAATCTCACGCTATCAGAAGAGAATAAGCGGACCACTTCTCGACCGCATCGATATTTATGTCGAAGTTCCCCGAGTTGAATACGAGAAGCTTACCGATGAAACACCGGGCGAAAGCTCGGAAAGAGTCCGAAGCAGAGTTGAATCCGCCAGGCAGATTCAACAGAAGCGCTTTGAAGGGACAAAACTGACCTGCAATGCCGAGATGACACCTGTAGAGGTCAAGGAATTCTGTCGTGTCGAGCCAGCGGCTCAAAGCCTGTTACGCACGGCTATGAAACAGCTTCACCTAACTGCACGTGCCTTTCACCGCGTCCTCAAGCTAGCCCGCACCATCGCCGACCTAGATAGAGCCGACACCATCAAAGCCAACCATCTCGCCGAAGCCCTTCAGTACCGGCAGAGAAGCACAAGCTAGGCAACAGAGCAAACCCCCAGACTATCTAGTATCTACCAGACCTCATGTGTCGCGCTATTCAGTTAAGCCAATGTCTTATCGCTAAGCCAGACCCGGTTTTTATTCGGCGGCAGACTTATCTCTCCGTCCGCGGAAAGCGGGGGGCCCAAGAAGCTGACCTCCATCCACGACAATAGTCGTGCCTGTTATATATTTAGCCAGGTCGGAGGCCAGAAATAGAACGGCACCAGCCACATCATCGGGCTCACCCATGCGAAGTAAAGCAATCCCTTCCACTGCAGCTTCGCCTACTGCTGGCTCTTTCCACAGCGCTTCGCTGAGTCGCGTCTTTATCAGTCCAGGGGCAATTGCGTTCACTCTGATACCCCACTGACCCCATTCCTTTGCCATGACCTGAGTCAACATGATATAGGCAGCCTTGGTAACATTATAAATATTGAGGTCACTAGCTCTCAAGCCACCCACTGAGGAAGTATTTATCATACAGCCACCACCCTGCTCCTTCATCACCATGGCCACCAGCTGTGCCAGGAAAAAAGGGCCTCTCAGGTTAACGCTAAAAGTAGTGTCCCATGCCCACTCCTCAGCATCCAGCAGTGGCCCAGCATATGGATTCGTGCCAGCGTTGTTGAACAGAACATCGATGCGGCCAAATTCCTTCATAACCGTACTGACCAAATTTTTTGAGTCCTCAATCTTGGCAACATGGGCGGCCACCGCCAGGCTTTTCACACCTTTAGCCTTGACTTTTTCAGCCACCTGCTCCAGGTCAGACAACTTGCGGCTGGCTACCACCACATCAGCGCCAGCACCAGCGAAAGCCAGGGCACTGGCTTCGCCAATACCTCGACTAGCCCCACTCACCAACGCCACCTTGCCCTTCAAAGATATTTTGGAAAAGTCCATCTGTTTCCCTCCTTAATTTTAAATGCTTACAAAAGTTAGCACGCAGCAACCTCCCAGTCAAGAGTACGATCTCATGTAGTCTCTACACTTAATTCTTTTTAACTAAACAGTAGCTGGTTTTGAGGATATGATTAATAAACGTCCCGCTTCCAAAAAATCATCATGCGGAAATTGGAACCTTATTTTTCTGATGTCATTTGTAGAGGAAGATCCTGGATAAACACACTCAAATTTCCATCCTGCCCTTTCAAACAATAGAACTAATTCATGTAGACTCCACACGCGTAAATCCAATTGAAAGTCACCCTCCAACACAAGCGTCTTTTCGTCAATCCGTCGCATAAATATCCTTTTTTCTTTGTGTCGTGATGTCTGAGAATCAAACTGGCGCTCATATAGGATAAGACGGTCCTTTATTCGTTCAAAGCTGCGTTCTGAGAAATTACGAAGCAGCCAATCCCTATTAACGATATCTAAGGCAAAAAAGCCGCCTGGCTTAACGAGCTTTAGGCATTGCCGTAATATATCATCATTAGTATCATCATCGTAGAAACCAAACGACGTCCACAGACATAGTATGCCATCGAAAGGCTCCTCGTTAGAAAGCGCTGATTGTATCTGCCTCATATCCACTACTTTGAAACGTACTTTATCCTCGATTTTCAGTTTCTGTGCTCTTTTCCTGGCTATTTCTATATAAACAGGCGATAAATCTGTTCCAATAACGTTTATCCCGCGCTTCCCCAACTCTATCGAGTGACGACCGATACCGCAGTTCAAGTCCAGTACCCTTTTTGGCTTATACCCTTGTATATCCAGCAATCCCAAAATATCTCTTATCTCTGTCCGTGCCTGCGGGTTAAGCTCTCGTAATATACTTAGAAAAAGCTGTGGATTCTCTTCGAATAGTTTTTCTGTCCAGTGCTGCATCGGTACCTCCTTTAATCTCTATCCCCAAATAGCATCCAAAATCTTTATCCGCATCACCCGCCACACAGGTATGAAAGCAGCCACAAGGGACACACTCAGCAGGATGAAAGCCATACGCGCAGTGTAAGCAGGCTTGGTTGTGAGATAGGCAGGACCGAAGGGAAACTCGAAAGGATGACGGGCTTCTATGGGTATTATCACATACTTGAAGGCTAGAATGCCAATAATTAACCCGATAACCGCGTAGAACAATGCCCGGATTAAATAGGAGATGGTGATAGAACGAGATTTAATGCCTATGGCACGCTGTATGCCAATCTGGCGCCGCCGATTGACTACATCAACATAGGTGACTATAAAGACCGTAATTCCGGCTATGAGGTAGTTGACTACATTTAATATCTGGTTTATCAGGATAAAGCTCTCGGTCATGCTCTCCACAAGCCCGGCAGTTTCATCCCACGTCTGGAAAGCGAGGCCACTCCGCATACTGGCTATTCGTTCAATTATCAGCTCGGGGTCAACGCCTTCTTCCAGCTTCACCCGTATGCTGGTAGCCTTGTTATTCATATTCGGCATTACTGAGTTGAACTCCAGGTCGGTCACAAAAGCCTGTACGTCAGTTTGAATGAATCCGGTATCGAAAATGCCTTTAACTGTGTACTGCTTCTCAATGCCATTGCTATAAGTTACCACCACTTTGTCACCAGCATGGACATGGCGCAATGAGCTGGAATACAATTCGATATCATCGAGGTCAGCACCGGCTAGCTGAACGCCCAGGAGTATCTGTCCCCGGTCACGAGAGTCAAGATATCTGCCCTCAATCAAAGAGTCCGCGACTTCGAAAACTGCCCTCTCTTGCGCCGGGTCAATACCGATGACAACACAATTGACCCGCTCATCTTCAAAAGTAACATAGGCATTTATGTTGTTCCTGGCACTGGCAGCTATAACGCCATCTATGGATTCAATGCTCTGTGCAAGGTCATCAGCATGGCTTATGACGGTATCATCACCTCCAGGCTCAATGATGATATCCCCTGAATAGGTCTTTATCAGTATAGTATTCATGCTCATGGTGGCTCCGTTTATCAGCCCCGGTACGAAGAGAAGATTCATGGTCACCAAGACTAGCATGAAGATTGTTAACAAGATGATGCCGACATTCCCCCTAACAATCGACTTTAAGGCAAGGAATGTCGCTACTTTCAATAATCTAGTCACTGTATTGGAGCACCTTCTTTTACCATCTTGCCATCACTGAGCACGATTAGACCGCGGGCATATCTTTTATCCTCGGGGTCGTGTGAAACAAAAATGACAGTAACCTTCATCTCCTCATTAAGACCAACCAGCGTCTCCATCACCTTCCTGCTGGATATAGTGTCCAGGTTGGCACAGGGCTCATCGGCGAATATAATCCTGGGGTTGTTTATCAGGGCACGGGCGATAGCCACTCTCTGCTGCTCGCCTCCAGACAATTCCTTGGGATAATGCCTTAGCCTCTTCCCTAAGCCGACCAGGTCAAGCAACTCTTTAGCCCTTTTCTTAAAGTCGACTCCCTTATCGCCAAGCATCATGCCAGGTAAATAAACGTTCTCATGAGCCGTTAGCTCAGCAAGTAGGGCATATTCCTGGAAAACGTAGCCCAGATGTTGGAGACGCAGCGTGGCTCGAGCGTCATCTGAGAGTTTGGTTACGACCTCATTATCAATGATTATCTCGCCAGAAGTAGGACGGTCGAGCAAACCAAGCTGTCTGAGCAATGTGGATTTTCCCGAGCCGCTCTTGCCCATAATGCAGACCATATCTCCATCAGCAATACTGAAAGATATGTCATCCAGCGCCCTGACCTGCACATCGCCAAGACCGTACATTTTGCTTAAATTTCGAACTTCTAACATATGTCTATAAATAACCCCCTGCCTATCGCATGACAGAGCCTATCCTCTTCTGTATTCTCTTCCAGGAATCTGTGATAAGGAAACTGTCCTCTATATTGCCAATCATCCTGAGAAACTTAGCCATGGGTACTGAAAACGTAAGCATATTTTGGCTAATAAAAGGGCGGGCTGAAATATCGAACAGCCCGATCACTCCTCTGGGACGTTGAGATTTACCTTCAAGGTAGGGGTACTGGACAATCGAGCCGCAGCCGGCACTGAACGGGGCGAAAACTCCATTCGGCTCGGCTTCATCAAAATCCGCCAGCGTGAACAGACCCGCCAGAACATCAGGCTGGGCAAAGAAGATGACAACCTCCGGATTATCTGGCTTCTCAAACTTATCCCATCTCTTGAAGACTATATAACGAGCCGGGGCATTAAACGGAGGCGCGTATTTCATTCCCTCCGTAACAAGCTCAGGCGATTTTTTGTAGCGTTCCCCTTCGAGCTTGCCCGGGATTCCGCAGGATAGGAAATATTCAAAGTCGGGCATAATTCTCTGACTAAACCCAAGATATCGCCTGCCACCAAAGCAGCCAACTGAGTCGGTATTGTAGCTGACAGAACTTCCTTTCCTCACCTTTAACAGGTCTCCGATTACACACCTGTGCCCCGAGGTAGGCTTAATCAGGTCAGCATGGCCTTCTTCATCAGTATAATAGAAGGCAATCGGAAGCTCGGCACCGTTAAAGTATCTTTTCCACAGCATACCAAATTTCTCTTTAACCCTCATGTCCATAGACAAACTCTCATGTCTGATTTTGCAGCGGCAAATAGCGAGCTAGTGGACAAACCGCATGGTTACGATGGCTACAGCTACATAGAGGAACACGCCTATGAGAACAGAAGTCACGATCCCCCACCTAGGTAAAATAAATATCATGGCGACGGCATATACTATCCAGGCTGGTATCAAAAACAGCATGCCTTTGAAATATGAGACCGTGGCACCGATACCACTATTAAAATATATCATGAGCAGGGTCACGATGGTGATACTGGGAAAAAACGCCACAAAAGCGGCAAGCAGCCCTTTACCCTGACTTCCAAAATAAGTTACCAGTGTCACAATCGCTCCTCCGAGCACGAAATATAATGACAGTAATTTAATATCCATCAGTTTGCCTCCGGTGGTATTAGCCAGCACTGAGGAGATATACTAGTCAGGATTAAGGGCTGTTGTCAATTTTATGAGTAAGACTCACCGCCTGATGGGTACATACCATTGACAAAGGGATTATAATATGACAGACGCAGGCAAACTTAACGTCCGGGGGTGAATAAAATGACCACTTTACAGAAAACTTTGCTCTACATCTTCCTCGCATTCGCTATCCTTTTCATCGCTCTGCTACCGCTCGAACCTTATTCGGGGAATTTCATAATTAAAGCCATACCGGCGTTAAGCCTGGCTGCCCTGCCATTTATAGCAGTTCCCGGCTCGAGAGGTAAGCTGCTGTTTGCGTCTCTGCTATTTTGCGCCGCTGCCGATATAGCCATGGAGCTAGAAGCAGGAAAGTATTTCATTATCGGCCTAGGATTATTCCTCATCGCACATATACTGTTCATAATAACCTTCTCCAGAGATTTCAAAGCTCAAAAATCCCAGATTCCTGTCATCATTATGCTTATCGTCTATGCCAAGATGATGGCTTTTATCATGACGCCCTATCTCAAAGATATGACAATACCGGTCTATATCTACTTAACTGCTATAACTTTGATGGCAATTTTCGCATCGCTGAGGATATCAAAGAACGATTTCACATTATATGGAGCCATATCTTTCATAGTTTCCGATTCAATCTTAGCCATCAATAAGTTCATGATGCCGGTACCGGCGGCGGATTACCTTATTATGATTACATATTACCTGTCATTGTTCCTGATAGTATACAGTTTTTTGAAAGAATAACCGACGGTGAAACAAGAAAGTAAAAGTGCCCTGTGTTGAATCAGGTATAATGAAGAAGGCTGGACATCCTTTCTTTCGGATATCCAGCCTTATGCTGAGTATTTCTTTTTCAATCTTCTTCCAACACCTCCTTTTTCTAGATTCTTTCTGAGCGGCGTCTAGCCTGTAGCTTTGGCAGTAGCCTTGGCCCGCCGCTCCTTCCTGGCAGCCTCGACGAGACCACCGATGATCGGATACCAAACATACGCTACCGGGAAGAGGATGACTGGTATTGCCAGTGCTAGTACTACGATAATTTCGACGGTCATTGTTTTTACCTCCTTTCTTTATTTTCCCTTATCTCGAGCTTCCGACTATAGTTTAACATGCTAGTACCGCTATGACTTCCGCCGCAATACCTGTTTCCAGTCGCCAGAAACACCTAAGCCAGTCGCTTCAATCCATCACTTCATGCCTACCTGGTACCACATTTGAATAGGTATATATGCCCATCCATGTCGCCATGTAGCTTCAAATGTCGAATCCGCTATCAAGATGAGGTTTTGATACAGAGTATGAAAGAGAAAGGGAAATACTGGTAAGCACCTGGGGCTTTGAACAATAAGCTCCAGAGAAAGAAGAGAGCCGCGTGGCTCCCTTAATTGGCAAATGGTATCATGCTACAGGCAATGTGAAGAAAAAGGTGCTTCCCTTGCCCTTACGGCTTTCCACCCACACCGTTCCTCCGTGCAATTCAACGAGACGTTTCACCATAGCCAGCCCTATGCCGGCTCCTCCATGTCCCCTCCGTCGCGACCGGTCTGCCTTGTAGAAATGGTCGAACACATGAGGTAAGTCCTCAGCAGCTATGCCGCTTCCGGAATCTGATACAGATACCGTAACCAAACCCGGTGTCTTGAGATTTGCGCCAATTTTGATAGCCCCACCGGCTCGCGTATATCTGAGAGCGTTATCAATAAGATTATGCAGAACCTGACGTATACGGTCCCTGTCGATAAGTACCGCTGGTAATTCTTCTGATAGCTCCGCACCGATGCGAATTCGCTTCTCATGGCATCGACTCTGGACACTGGCTATTTGTGCCAAAATAAATTCGCCCAACTCGGTGGCACCCTGATATAACTTAAGCTGGCCAGCCTCCGCCAGTGACAGGTCCCTAAGGTCAGTCACCAATCTGGAAAGCAGCACGGTCTCATCATACACAGAGGCGATTTGCTCCGGCGCAGGGATAATGACTCCATCGAGCCAGGCTTCGAGATTACCCTGAATAATACTGAGCGGATTACGCAATTCGTGGGCGATGTCAGCCAAAAACTGGCGTCTGCTCTTTTCCTTCTTATCCAGTTGCTCAGCCATGGTATTAAAGGCATCGGATACTTCACCTATCTCATCATCAGTCTTCTGTGAAACCCGATGTGAGAAATCTCCGGCAGCAACTTTACGTGCCGCCAAAGTCAGTTGTCTCATAGGTCCGGTAATGAGCCAGCTAAACAAGAAACCCAGGGCAATGCCAACCAGAACAGCTACTAACCCTGCCAGCCATAAAGAATTACGAACTCCGTTAAGAAAAGCTTGTTCCGCCTCACCCATATAGTAGGGCATACCAACCTGACCGCCAGAACCTGTCCCGGGGTACATCGAACCAGGTGGGGCCTGTCCCTGGTAGCTTTCCTGGCAATAGCATCTGAACTCATTCTGGACCGAATTATTCACCCACATAGCTATAACGCCCACACTCACCAGGGCAATTCCCACAAAGAGAAGAGAGAGCTTCACCGATAACTTACGTAGCATTATTTCCCCAATTTGTAGCCAACGCCCCTTACCGTAATCAAAGGGTTGGCAGATTCAGGTGCCAATTTCGATATCTTCTGTCTGATATTTTTAATATGAGCATCTATAGTTCGCTCGTAACCTTCGTAAGACTCGCCAAAGGCTGAATCCATCAACTGTAGTCTGGTATAAACTCTACCGGGATTACGTGCCAGTACAGATAATAACTTAAACTCAGCAGCCGTCAAGCTAAGCGGTTGTCCCAAATAAGTCGCCTCATATTTCTCCGGGTCCAGACTAAGGTCTCCAGCAATTGTCTGCTCACTTTGCTTCAGCCCCTCCCTGTACCTTCGCAATACAGCACTGACCCTGGCAGCAAGCTCGCGGGGACTGAACGGCTTGGTAACATAGTCATCAGCTCCGAGTTCAAGGCCAACGATTTTGTCCGTTTCCTCATCGCGAGCTGTAAGCATGATAATCGGGACGTTCGATTGCTTCCTGATGGCTCGGCAAACATCCAGACCATCCAGTTCAGGCAAATTCAAATCCAGAAGTATAAGATCCGGTTTATAGCGCTGAGCCTTCTCGATGGCGGCTTTGCCATCGGCAGCGGTGATAACATCATAGCCATCCTTTAAAAGGTATGCTCTGATGAGCTCGCAGACCTTAGGTTCATCATCAACCAGTAGAATCGTGCTACGTGCCATCGCCTGCCCACCGTGCTACAGTATGAATTTTAGCATATAAAATTGTTAGGGGCGAAGTGGTCGACCTTCGCCCCTATTGCTTAGGAGGTGTATTTTGATACGTCGGTATTCCGACTGGATGTTATCATGAAAGTTTATCGCCAGTTTCTATGACATGGCTGCTGGTATCTGGCGTCATTATCACCAGACCATTCACCCTGCCCATAACCTGCTCCCGGACAGGCACAATAACCACCACCTCCACAGTATCCTAATCCATCGCCATTACCAACATATGGGCAGTTAGAATACTGCAGGCCAAGACACTGTGAACAATCATACGATACATAAGGGCAATTCAAAACCGAAATATCCCTTTCTTTAGCCAGAACCAGTCCGGTACCGATGACCAATACTACTACTGCGACCAGGATTGGAATCCCGATTTTTAAAAACTTGCTCATATGCATTCGCCTCATTTCTGATATAAATAATAGCAGGCGAATGTGAACCTATCGTGAAGATATTGTGAGGTTTTGGTGAATTGTGACGATGTTATTAAGAGAGAAGCCGTAACCTAGCGACAATGCTACTAAATACGGGCAAAATCACCACGTAACCATTGCTCAACACTAAAAAGTAGGGATATTCCCACATCAACCTTTGCCTCAAAAAGTTTCCTGTTGCTTTTTCACAACCACACAGCCATTGCAATGGTAATTCAGATGCAAAAACACAAACTCAATTTCTGCAGCCCAGCTTAGTTTCCATAAAACGATACCAAGTGCCGAAATCGTATTCCTTCAACTCAGTCTAGCACCACAATTGCTACAAAACATTGACGGAGCAGTAATAGCTGCCCCGCATCTGGCACAATAAGACTCCAGAGTTGAACCGCAGCCTCCACAAAATCGCTGACCCGGGGCAACCTGGCACCCGCACTTAGGACAGGTGACGCTCTGCTGTACCAACTGAGGTTGCTGAGCTGTTGGCGCATACCGCTTTGCCGGCTCTACCACCAACTCTGTCTTTGTCTGTGACAACCTGCCACCACCCCAAATAGCCACAAAACAGACCGTGGAAATAAAAATAATGACAACCATGTTAAACCCAGCAGGAAGCCACAATATCAAGTTCAGCAGCAGCCCTACCATTCCCAATACAAGTAAAATACCACCTATAGCTCTCATGTATGACACTCTATCCAATAGTTATAACTATCGAGTTAATTGTAGCAAATCCACAGGAGGCAGCAAAAAACTACGATATTCAGAAGGAATATGTCTGGAGGTGAGGCTTCACTTTCATCTAATGTGTCAGCAAATTAAAAAAATACACTGATTTTCCGTCTTGGGCGTTTAGAGCCCAGCCTCAGCAAGTATGTTCGGGACCAGCTCTTCTCTGCCGATAGCCATGACGTGAACCCCGTCACAAATAGAATCCCTCTTCAGGACAGCAATCATTCTACCAGCAATCTCTATACCCTTGTTGAGCGCTTCACCTTTAGGTGCTGCTGCCAGCTCATCAATAAGGTTTTGCGGCACAAAAATGCCGGGCACATTATCGTTCATATATTTCGCCATCCTGGCTGAGGTCAGCAGGACGATTCCGGCTAGAATCTTAACAGGAAATTTGCGAGCATATGTCATGAACTTCGCAAAGTTATCCAAGTCATAAATAGCCTGGGTCTGAAAGAATTCAGCTCCTGATTCGACCTTCTTCTCAAACTTAAGCAGTTGAGGCTCTAAAGGACTAGCTTCAGGAGTTACTATGGCTCCAGCGCAGAATTCAACAGCTCCATCGAGATCATTACCTCCGAGGTCTTTGCCGGCTTCCAACTGACGGATTGTCCTTAACAATTGAACCGAATCAAGGTCAAAAACACCTTTGGCTTCCTTATGGTCACCGACAGGCACGGCATCGCCAGTAAGGCAAAGTACATTTCTTACACCCCTGGTATAAGCAAAGAGTAGTTCAGCCTGAAGGGCAAGCCTATTTCTGTCACGACAGGTCATCTGCAATATCGGCTCACCTCCATGCTCTTTGATAGCCAGACAACCACCTATGGAAGGAAAACGCATAACCGAGCTCTGGTGGTCAGTAACATTCATGGCAGCCACCTTGTCCTTGAGGAGGTCAATATGATGGTACATCTTCTCGATGTTCGTCCCTTTAGGTGGTCCAATCTCACTGGTTATGACAAACTCACCGGAGTTTAGAGCTTCTTTAAAGCGTGCTGTCATAATTATTTCCTCCCACTTCACACAATTTTAATCGTCCGCGGTCTGGGCGTTGCCTGATAATTCTTAGGCGGCTGATACTTGCGCATCAAATCGAGCCTACCCTGCGCTTCCAGTCGCTGGTGGATAAGAGTCCATGCACAATCTTTCGTTATGTCAACTTCACATTTACCCTTGTTTGTGCCTCCGCACGGCCCATTCAGCAAACCTTTATGACATGCAGTTAACGGGCAGATACCTGCAGTCTGTCCAAGCACGCATTGGCCACACTGAGCACAGACCTCATGGAAATTGCCAGGCTCGTCCTCCAACCCGATAAACAATGTATCAAGTGCTGGAATAACCGGTCTATCAATATATGAGCTGATTTTGTGCACTCCTAAGGCACAAGACATAACCAGAATGCAATTCGAACTGTTTATAGCCCTATTGTTCTCTCTGAGCGCCGCTTCTGTCATCTCGTCACAAGCAGTTGGAATAACCGTCCAACCCGCCACGATTTTGCCCAACTCTTGCAGACGTTCCTTCATACCCAACACCTCATCCCTGCCTCCGGTTTTGGTCATGGTAGCACAAGTACCACAACCAACAATAAAGACTCTGTCCAATCCTTCAAGCTGCTCTTTGATTTCATCAAAAGTTTTCTGCTTAGTGATAGATTTCATCTCACATTCTCCTAACTAACCAGTTCAAATTCCCTCACACTGTCTCATCCATCATCGCTCCAAATCACATCTCAAACACCGCTTAGCCTCATATTGGGCTTTATCCTCTGAGAAGCAAAGCTCTATCTCCTCAAAGCTGTGTCGTCTCTTGTCGGTGGGGAGAGTCGGCACTTCCAGTCGAGGTTGTGCCTCCCACGTCTCTTCTTCCACTTTGGTGTCAGACTCCACAATGACCTCGGTCTTCAAATCGTACATCTCTACTCTTGAAGTATCTGCCTTAAGGTACTTATCTATAGCGAGGGCTCCTCTTCTGCCTGCAGCAATAGCATCTATTACCATGCCAGGGCCGGTAACAAAGTCACCACCGGCAAAGACGCCGGGAACATTAGTGGACAGAGTATTACTATCAACCGCAAGCGTCTCCCACCGTGTGCGCTCGAGAGCACTGTCAGGAGGCAAGAACGACAGGTCGGGGGCTTGTCCAACTGCGGCAATCACGGTATCTGCTTCGGCAAAAAATTCCGAGCCTGGAATCGGCACAGGGCGTCGTCGCCCACTGGAATCCATCTCACCTAATTGCATGCGAATACATTGCAGGCCAGTCACCTTCCAATTGTCACTGGCTATACGAGTAGGACTGATAAGAAAATTGATTCCTAATCCCTCAGCCACCGCCTCATCATATTCAACCTCGGTTACCGGCATCTCTTCTCTAGACCGTCGATAAAAGATGCTGACTTCATCAGCACCGAGACGTAAAGCCGTGCGTGCAGCGTCAAGAGCTACATTGCCACCGCCAATGACCGCCACCTTATGCCCAACTCTAACCTGCTTACCAACCTTAACGTCTCTCAGAAATCTTAGCCCATAGTGGAAACCCTCTACATCCTCCAGTTCACCAGGTATGCCTATCTTCTGGCTCCTCTGAGCACCAGCAGCAATAAAAGCAGCGGCAAAGCCATCTCTCTTGATAAGGTCATCCACGGTGTAGTTTACACCTATAGGTGTATCATATTTTATGTCAACCCCACGCTTAGCTATATATTCTATCTCCTGCTGAATAACTCGGTGAGGCAACCTAAACTCAGGTAGAGCGACAGAGAGCATGCCCCCACCAACAGGAAGTGCCTCAAAAACAGTGACTCCATAGCCCATTTGAGCCAAATAGTAAGCACAACTCAACCCGGTGGGTCCAGCACCTATTACTGCCACTTTCTGCGTCTTAGTTCGAGGGAAAGGCTCGGGTGGAGGCAATTCGGCTACATGGTCAAAATACCAATCAGCAACGAACCGTTTAAGAGATCTTATAGCTACCGGATCATCGAGTTCTCCACGACGGCATCTGCTTTCGCAAGGATGATGGCAAATACGACCGCATATTGCCGGAAACGGATTTCGTTCTCTGATTGTTTCAACAGACTCCAGATATTCACCAGCCGCAATATGCGCGATATATTTAGGGATGTTAATCCCTACAGGACAAGTATGCTGGCACGGCGATATCATTAGCGAATCACACACAGCAGCAGGACATTTTTTCTCCTTTATATGAGCTTCATACTCGTCCCTGAAGTAATTTATGGTTGTAAGGACAGGGTTAGGACACGTTTGACCCAAGCCACACAGCGAGCATTCTTTAACCGTCTTTGCTATATTAAGCAGTGTATCGATGTCAGTATCAAGGCCTTTGCCTTGAGTAATCCTGGTCAGAATTTCCAGCATCTGCCGTGTCCCCAAACGACATGGAACACATTTGCCACAGGACTCAGTCTGAGTAAAACTAAGGAAGTATCTAGCTACCTCCACCATGCAGGTAGCCTCATCCATCACCACCATACCACCGGAACCCATGATTGAACCCAGTTTAGCTAGTGAGTCATAGTCAACAGGGGTATCTATAAACCTTGTTGGAATACACCCACCCGACGGACCACCTGTCTGCACTGCTTTGAAGCGTTTGCCTTTAGGTATGCCACCACCGATGTCTAAGATGACAGTAGATAAGGGTGTGCCCATAGGCACTTCCACTAATCCACTATTAGCAATCTTTCCAGTTATAGCGAAAACTGCAGTGCCCTTGCTTTTCTCGGTGCCCAAGCTGGCAAACCACTCAGCACCCTTATCAATAATTACAGGAACCGCAGCCAGTGTTTTTACATTATTGATATTGCTGGGCTGTCCGTCCAAACCCGATTGTGCCGGGAAAGGTGGGCGAGGTCGGGGCATACCTCTTTTACCTTCGATGGAAGCAATCAATGCCGTCTCCTCACCACACACAAAAGCGCCAGCACCCTCTTTGACACGAATTGTAAAAGAAAAGTTCGAGCCCAGGATATTATCACCCAAAAAGCCCCTCTCTCTAGCTTGCTCCAAGGCAATTCGAAATCGTTTCACCGCCAGAGGATATTCAGCACGTACATATACATAACCATCCTTAGCACCCATGGCATATCCGGCAATAGTCAAACCCTCGATAACGGAGTGAGGATCAGCTTCCAGAATAGAACGGTCCATAAATGCCCCGGGGTCACCTTCATCGGCGTTGCAGATAACGTATTTGGTATCGCCTGGTGAATTCCGACAAAATTCCCACTTTCGCCCTGTAGGGAAGCCAGCCCCTCCCCTACCACGCAATCCCGACTTCTTGATTTCCTCAATGACCTCTTCAGGCGTAACCAGAAGAACCTTCCTCAATGCTCTATAGCCATCTCTAGCAATATAATGGTCAATCTTCTCAGGATTGATGTGCCCGCAATTACGCAAGATGACACGCTGTTGCTTACCGTAGAATTTTATCTCCGAATAGTACGGGATGCTCTGACCAGTAACCGGGTCGCGATAGAAGAGACGCTCCACAGGCTTGCCATTTTTGAGATGTGAAGTAACAATGTCCGCCGCATCTCCCGGGTCTACATGAGTATAGAAAATACCTTCAGGTTCAACAACTACATTAGGGCCTTGCTCACAAAAACCGTGACAGCCAGTAAAGTCTACTTCAACATCCGCTAATTTCTGCCTTTTTACCTCAGTCTTAAGCGCCGTATAAACGGCATCACCTCCTCCAGAGACACAGCCCGTACCCTGACAAACAAAAATGACCCTCTTGTCCGCCATGTTATTCTCCGCCCCTTTTTTCACTGAATAATTGCGCTACTTTTTTTGGATTCATGTGCCCATAGGTATTAGCACCGATAACTATGTTAGGTGCCAAGGCACAAACACCTATACAGGCAACCGTCTCTAATGTATACTCATAATCAGAGGAGGTCTCACCTTCCTCAAGCCCTAGCTGTTGCTTAACCAATTTCAATATTGTCTTCCCCCCTCTAACATGGCATGCAGTTCCTCGACACACCCTAACAACCTTTTTCCCCTGCGGCTTTGTATACAATTGTTCATAGAAAGAGATTACCCCTTGCACTTGCACAGGAAATAAACCTAGAGCTCTAGCTATTGGCTGCGCCGCTACGGGAGGTATATATCCAAACTCTTCCTGTATTTTCTGAAGGAGTGGTATCAACGCCCACCTTTGACCTTTATAATCAGCTATAAGTTCAGCTATCCGCGCCATGTTAATCTCAGGTTTTGTTATCATCTCAGCCATCACTTCCAATCCTTTCCAACCGCACCCGGCATGTTTTGAGTGCCGGGGCTTTAGTCCGAGGGTCTAGAACGATACCAAATAGCTCATTGAAATGGCTTTCTGGAAAAGACATAGGCATAAAAACCACCCCTTGATTAAGAGTGTCCATAACCCTAGCTACAGCAAGAACTTCGCCTGTAGATGATACTACCCTGACCCTGTCACCATCTTTAACATCGAATTCTTTAGCATCGGACTCATTTAGCGCCACAAAAGCCTGGGGCGAAAATTTTTTCAGCCTCGAAGCCCTCGAACTCCTGGAGCCGGTGCCGAATTGATACAATGTAGTTCCAGTCAACAAGATTAGAGGATACCCATCTTCCGAGCTTGACTGCGGGACATAACCCACCGCAGCGAACTTCATTTGCCCGTTCGTAGTTTGTTCCTTAACAAGACTATGACTTCTCATGTCCAGCTTGTCATAGTCCACGCCCCGATACAAGGGAACCAATTCTGCAATCTCATTCATAATCTCACGGGGTGAAGAATAAGACATTGAAGCATTCATCATGCAAGCTAGCTGAAGTATTATCTCCCAATCAGGTAAGCTATCCCCTATTGGCTCCAAGGCCTTTCGTATCTTCTGAACCGTACAGTCAAAGCTGGTAAAAGTACCTTCCTTTTCAGCAAAGCTCGCAGCCGGCAAGACCACTTTTGCAAGCTTCGCCGTCTCAGTGAGAAACATGTCCTGCACTACCAGGAAATCAAGCGATCCCAGCGCCTGTCTGACAAAGTTTGAATTTGGAAAACCTACCGCCGGATTTTCCCCCACAATATACATACCCTTTATCTTGCCTTCTTTTGCTCCGCCAATCATCTCTAAAGCTGTTAATCCTGCACTCGCTGGCAACTGGCATCGCCAGCGAGCCTCGAAATTACTCCTGGCTTGAACATCGTCCAAGTTTTGATAACCAGGCAGAAAATCAGGCAAAGTTCCCATATCACTGGCACCTCGTCCGTTGTTATCTCCCTGCAGCGCATAGATGCCACACCTGCTATCTCCAATATTGCCCGTTAACATCGCCAAATTCGCCAAGGCAGCTATACTATCTACCCCATTGACATATTGGGTAATACCACCACCATACACAATTGAAGTTTTACCACCCCCGGCAAATAACCGGGCAGCCTGATATATCTCCTCAACCGGGATACCTGTGATTTTTTCTACATACTCTGGCGTATATTCTCTTAAACCATCAGCCAATGTCTCAAAACCGCTTGTTATGCTGGCTATAAACTCTTTATCCAGCAAATCCTCATCGATAATCACTTTAGCCATGCCGTTGACAAGAGCCAAATCCGTACCGATTTTGGGCTTCAACCAGAGATGTGCCCAAGATTCGAGTTTAGTCCACCGGGGATTTATCAATAGCAACTTGGCACCCTTGCGCTTAACAGCACGCTTGATAGCGTATCCCAATAATGGTGCAGATGAAGTTGGATTAGCTCCAACGACCAGTATTACTTGTGACTGCTCGATGCTATCAATGGAGTTTGTCGTGCCACGATAGCCAATAGTCTCCCACAGACCTACACGACTGGCAGAATCATAAAGTCGGCTGCCGTTATCAACATTATTTGTGCCAAGTGCGCACCTAGCAAACCGCTGCAGCAGATAGTTCTCCTCATTGGTACACTTAGAAGAGCCAAAAACACCCAGGCTGCTGGCTCCACAGGTTTCCCCTATTCGTTTAAATTCTTCAGCCACCACACTTAGAGCTTCATCCCAAGACACTGCCTCAAAGTTGCCGTCCCGTCTAATCATGGGACTGGTCAGTCTATCTGGACTATGCACAAAATCATAGCCATAGCTCCCCTTGACACACAGTGTGCCACGATTCAAAGGATTATCTTCGTCAGGTCTGGCTCGTACCAAGAGATTATCCTTCACCTCCAGGGAAATTCCACAACCACATCCACAAAAAGCACAGACTGTGCGGACGGTTGTCTTGGTTGTCCCTGTATAAGTTCTGTCCTTTTCCATGATGGCACCGGTGGGACATAATGCCACACATGTTCCACAGAAAGTGCATTCGGAATTCTCTAACGGCAGATCGCCAAGCGTCGCAGGCTTGGAGGCAAACCCCCGGCCAAAGTAGTCAATAGCACCTTCGCCGACCAACTCCTGGCACGCCCTGATACATTTGGCACAAAGGATACATTTGCTCAAATCCCTCTCAATAAATGGGTTCACTTCCTCGATAACAGCCAATTGAGGTATCCTCTGGAACTCCACAAATCCCACGCCTATGTCCGAGGCGACCTTACGCAATTGGCAACGATTGCCTTTATCACATACCAGACAGGAATCAGGATGGCTAGCCAGCATAAGTTTAATTAGAGTTCTTCGGCGTTCCTGTACTCTCGGGGATTCAGTATTGATAACCATACCCGGTGCTATGGGGGTAACACAGGATGCCATCAGCGCTCCAGACCGATCATCTTCCACTATGCAAATACGGCAGGCACCAATCGGCTCAAGGTGGGGATGATGACAGAGCGTGGGAATATCCACGCCAGACTCTCGAGCAAGTTCCAAGATGGTCATACCAGGCTGACCGCTTATCTCTCGCCCGTTGAGCGTGATAGTGATTGCCTCCAAATTCACCTCTTCTCTAGTCTAAGCTGCCACGCAAGGCCAGTCACTAAAAAATCGCAACCTCAACCCCTCTCAGGTTTTCAGTCACGCTCAATCTACAGCAAAACAGATGGGGAGCTTCAAACCACTAACCAAAACAGCCCATACCACTCTACAACAGATGCTTGCCCCTTGCCCAGAAGTCTAACGCATGAGTTTACTACATCTTAAAGAATGTGTCAAAGGAAACCGCACCATGAGACCAAAAACAACCACGGTCTGCTGCCCGGACAAAACAGATCGCACCAATAAAACATGTCTCCATTATAGTTTTCTACGGCCATCAAACTCTCTGTCTGCTATTAATGCGACCTATTTCGCTTTACCTTACCTCCTCCGCTAGATATAATGAGCTTAGAATATCGTTTTATCTTTAATTACATCAAAGGAATATCCTAATGAAGCCTCTACAATTACTAAAGCGGTGTGAGGTCTTCGTCGGACTTAACGATGAAGACCTTCAGAAAGTAGCTGACCTGCCCTCATGGCGCAGGAACACCTATAGCGCAGGCGATTTCATATTCCGCGAAGGCGCATCATCAAAATATTTCTACGTTCTGGAGGAAGGAGAAATAAGCCTACTGGTTACATCACGCAAGGAGGGGACTAAGGAAACGATCCAGGTTCCTGTTGATACCGTCACCAGAGGAGATGTATTCGGCTGGTCGTCTCTAGTAGTTCCCCATTCCCGCAACATGTCGGCGCTCTGCATCAAGCGCTCAACTGTTATATCGGTATCAGGAAATGAGCTTAACGAGCTTATGGATTCCAACCATTCGCCTGGCTACGAGATAATGAAAAGTCTGGTAAGAGTCATCGCCAGAAGGCTAATAGACCTGCAAAACAAATTAGTCGGCAAAGAAGAACCGCCACTGCAAAAAGAAATACGCCCAGAATAACGCAGCTACTTTTTGAGTAACCGCTCCACCCTTTCCAGCAAATCCTGAGGAGATACGGGCTTGTCCACATAATCCTCAGCCTCCAGAGTGAGTCCTTGACTGACACTCAGGGAAGTCTCACCACGTTTCTCTGAGAAGCTTGTCAGCATTATAACAGGTATCTCCTTAAGATCAGGGTCTTTCTTAAGCTGTTCTGCAGCACCAAACCCGTCTTTGACTGGCATTATTATATCCAAGATGATTAAATCTGGCTTCTCTTCTCTTGCCTTTGCCAACCCTTCATCTCCATTGTAAGCAAATATCACTTCATAAGGCTTACTCTCTAAGACAAGCTTAGTTGCCTCCACAAAATCCTTGTCATCATCAACAAGAAGAATCTTGGCTTTGCTTTTCACTATCCTGTCACCTCCTCAAAGAATTTGACTACGATCTAGGCTCATTGCCTCCGTTTAAGCAGCTTTTCAACACGGTCCAATAAAACCCCGGGCAATATCGGTTTCTCTATATACTCATCTGGTTTAAGCGCTTGACCCGTCTCAAGCTCATAGCGGCGCCGGCTGGCCTCTTCCCGCACCGAGCTCAAAATAAGGACTGGCATATCACGATATTTAAACCACTTCGGAGACTGGAGTTCCTTATATACAGCAAAACCATCAATCTTGGGCATCAAAAGATCAAGTATCAGCAAATCCGGTTTTTCCGAAGCGAGCTTATCAAGACACTCCATACCGTCATGGGCAAATACCAACGCATAACCCTGAGTCTCTAAAATCATGCTTATTGCATCTAGAATATCAGGGTCATCATCAACTACCAGAATTTTCTTGGCTATCATCTCATTTACGTTGCGAAATTATACCAAATAGCATTACAACAATCTATATTAAAAAGCAAAGCTCTACAACTGGGTATACTGGCAATAATTACGCAGTCACCTTCGCCTTTTTGGGAAGCATAAAGCAAAATTTGCTGCCTCTGCCGGTCTCAGCACAGGGACTCTCAGCCCATATTTTGCCGCCATGAGCTTCCACGATTCTCCTCGATATAGATAAACCCAAGCCTGTCCCTTTAGGCCCAACATTGCTACCCCGAAAGAAATCTTCAAATACCCTTGGCATATCATCAGGAGAGATACCACAACCGGTATCAGCTACTTCCACCAAAATTTCGCTGTCCGTCTCCATCACCCTCATAACCACCTCACCTTCATCGGTATAATTAATTGAATTATTTATTAGATTAGTTATCACCTGTTGCAACCTAGTAGGAGCACCATAGACACAAGGTAGATCAGGCGGTATATGCACCGAGAATTTTAGCCCCTTATTCTCTGCCAGATTGGAAGCCTCTTCAACAAAGCTATCTATAACTTCGGCAAGCGATACCTCCTTCATTTCATGGACTAATTGACCTGTCTCAATGCGAGGAATATCAAGTAAATTGCTTATAAGATTGAGAAGTTCATTAATCCTCTCGCTAGCTCTCTGCATCATATGTTTTTGCTTCTCATTCAACTCGCCGGCAAAACCGCCGAGCAACACGCCTAAGAAGCTTTGTATAGCAGCAAGAGGAGCTTTCAAATCATGAGCGGCGATGCTGACAAAGCGAAGGAACTGTTTTTTCTCTTCCTCCAGCAACTCCGCCCTCTCCAAAGCAACAGCTCCGAGATTAGCCAGAGCGCCAAAGAAATCTATTTCATGCCTGGAGAATCGACGCGGCACTGAAGTATAAATACGCACAATTCCAATGACCTGACCACGTCGCGTAAGAGGCAAGGAAAGCAAAGATATCACACCCTCTTTCTTCGCCTGGTCCTTATATTGAACTAGCGGGTCAGTCGTAGCATCAAGGATTGCCACCGGTTTACCATCAAGAGCCTGAGCTATGGCAGCATCTACTCTTACCGGTCCTTTCCGCACATACCAATTACTCAGACCACAAGCCACACTATGTATTAGCTCTTGACGGTCCGGGGTGAGCAACATCAAAGAGCATCCTTTAGCATCCGCGGCATCACGAATGCTATCCACAATAGTTCGAAGCACATCTTGAGATGCCAGATTGGAGTTGAGTTTCTGTGCTATATCATAGAGTATTTCATAGCACTGTCCTGTTTTCATCTGCCCGATTACCACCTGTACTCTGCTACTATAACCAGACGCTCAACAGGTAAGGGAATTGATACTTAAGCCTAAAGCGTATACGTAATCGCAGAGGTTTGTCAAGCTTTGTATGTATTAGGTAGGGAATTCTAGCCGCCTTTTATTCTGATGCCGGTGGCAACAATTTGCCACTGACCACCACCACTTCGAGTTGAAGTGATAATAACTTATTTTCGTACACGCTCCAAGTCAAAAACTACCGGGTTTACCGGGTCTGGACAAGCCACCGTAGCTTTATCCCCGTTCTCTTCCCACGGGAAGGAGCCGCCAAACTGCAGGACTGAAATACAAGGGAAAAGCGTGTAAAACGCCCACGCGCACATCCCCGGAGGAGTCTTATCCGCAATCATAAATTTGTCACCAACTTTGTGCCCCGCAGCACAAGTGCCTTTCTGAGATATTACATTAGCAGCCACTTCATAGAATTCCGCTTCAGCCATGCTCACCCCCTTTCCTTATTTTATTTAGTAGTCAATCTTACACCATCCAGGCTAAACTAGCCAATAGGCGAACTGTATTTAGGGGTTAGATTGGAACAAAATCTAACCACATCAATTTTTATGATAGCTACCAGGCTGTATGCGGCTATTGAATTTTCTCTATATCATTGTTCATGACGGGCTCTGCGGAGAGAGAAAACTATTGTGTCCTTTGCCGCCTCCAGTATATAATTTCAGGTCAATAGCGACTTAACTGCAAAGCAAACAGGTTTTGCCTGGCTTAACCCTGATAACCCAGACGGAAAATGTGATATGACAGCTACAGCGGTATTCGGGCTAATTGGAATTCTCCTCATTATCGGCTTCCTGGCGGATTATCTTTTCAGGAAGACAAATTTCCCTGACATACTAATATTACTGGCATTAGGCTACTTGCTCGGGCCTGTCTTTAAAATTATCGACCCGACTCAACTAGCCCCAGCTTCGCAGATGATAGCAGGCCTGGCATTAATCGTCATTCTGTTTTGCAGCGGGCTGGAATTTAAACTTTCAGAGGTTCTATCAAGCACGCCCAGGGCAATATTGCTGGTCATATTGGGCGTGGGAGTCAGCATAGCTTCGATAGCAGCCGCTGCCTACTATCTGTTTCAGTGGCAACTGGTGGACAGTTTGCTGCTCGGAACCATCGTCGGAGGTACCGGCTCCGCCATAGTGATACCCATGATAGTTCGAGCCAGAGTCCCCGCTCAAGTCATATCTTTGCTATCTTTGGAATCCGTTCTAAACAGCCCCCTGGTAATAGTCACGGCGCTGGTCCTCCTAGAAGTTATAGCCAGTGGACAAGATGGAATTGAGGTTGCAGCAATAGCCCAGGCTATTGGTATACGGTTTTCGCTTGGGCTTGCATTTGGAGTAACTTTCGGGTTCTTCTGGCTCTGGATGTCGACAATGCTGGAAAAAGAGGCATATAACGACATCTTGACGCTAGCTATCGTTTTCTTCTTTTATTTCGTTGTAGAAAGCATGCATGGCAGCGGCGTCATATTTGCCTTAGTCTTCGGTCTCATGCTGGGAAACGGCACCAGTGTGGCTAGATTTTTGAGAATTAAGCGGACAGTAGAAACCACCGAAATAATAAGGAGATTCCACTCTCAGATATATTTCTTCATAAAGACTTTTTTCTTTATCTACCTGGGGGTGATGATAACTTTTAATAAGCCCGCGTTAGTCATAATCGGAATCGTTATCGCTCTTATACTACTGTGTACGAGGTACCTTGCAATACTTATCACCTCCATAGGAAACAGAACATTGCTAAACAGCCAAGGTATATTAACCACAATGTTAGCCAGGGGTGAATCTGCTGCTATACTGGTACAGATAGTGGTAGCTTCTGATATTAAAAATGCCTTTACTTACCCCGACATGGTAATGGCAATCATTATAACTACGGTCATCATCTCCGCTTTGGGCATTCTTATCTTTGCCAGGAAATCACCACAAATAGAAAATGGCAACAATACGTGACAACCGAAAATGCAGGAAAAGGCGCTGAAACATTGAGCCATAAGAGCAACGCCAACCGGAAGCAATGAAAAACCCGCCAAAGGTCAGCCCTTCTCCTGCCCCCGAGTAACCTCTGGCGAGCTTTTAAGCTAATCCGATTTCTTGCAACGTGAGTTTCAGCGGCTTCAAAACTAAGATTAATCTGAAACTGCTACTTGATTTCCACCTTCGCCCCAGCTTCCTCCAGCTTCTTCTTTACAGCAGCCGCTTCATCCTTATTGACGCCTTCTTTGACCGGTTTAGGGGCACCCTCCACCAGATCTTTAGCCTCTTTAAGACCCAGTGTGGTTACCTCTCGCACTGCCTTGATTACATTGATTTTGTTCTCACCGATTTCTTTAAGGATTACGGTGAACTCTGATTTTTCCTCCTCGACCGCTGCAGCTGGCGCCCCAGCACCCGCTGATACTGCCGCCACAGCCACTGGTGCTGCTGCAGTCACCCCAAACTCCTCCTCCAGTGCTTTCACCAGGTCGGCTAGCTCCAGTACGGTCATATTCCTGACTGCAGCTATAATTTCTTCTTTTGCCATCGCTTTAGCTCCTGATAAAGTTTCTTTAGCCTTAGATTGTTTCTTCGCCTTGGGTTCTTCGACCTTCTCTTCCTCTGGTTGTTCGGACACAACTTGTTCTTCTGACATTTTATCCTCCTTCAACTTGTCTAATTCTTGCCTGCATCACATTCAAAAGACCACGCAAAGGTGCACTTAGAACATTATGCAAACCTTGCAGCGGGGCTTGCAGTTGCCCCACTAATCTAGCAATCAGGACATCCCTTGTCGGCATAGTAGCCAGATTAGCGATATCCACAGCAGTAAGCAACCTATCACCCATAATACCACCCTTGATTTGCAACACAGAGCTCGCGGAGCGAATATGCTCCCGTAAAATCTTAGCTGGCTTAACCACATCATCATAGCCAAAAGCTATAGCCACAGGGCCAGTCAGCAATGCTTCCAGCTGACTTTTACCAGCTTTCTCAGCGGCAAACCGGGTCAGGGTATTCTTAATCACCCGGTACTCTATGCCCACATCGGTCAAACGCCGACGTAGCTGCACCATTTCTTTCGCCGTAAGCCCGCGATAATCTGTGGCTACAGCAATGGTACATCGAGACAGGCTGCCAGCCAGCTCATCTATCATCTGCTCTTTCTTTTCTTTTAACATCGTCACCTCCTAAAAATAAAAAGCCCTTGTGCCATGACACAAGGAACTATGACCGAGTTCCGAAAAACTCATCAGAAAGCACCTCGGCAGGCATATCTTTAAGCCCTGCGGCACCTGCTATCACGGGCACAACATGGAAATCTGCTATTCAATTAATAAAGGACACGCGAGACAATCAGGCCAATAGAGGCCTCAGGTCAAGTCTGATACCAGGCCCCATGGTAGTTGTCAAAAAAGCGCTCTTAATATACTGCCCCTTAGCTCCACCAGGTTTAGCCTTCACTACAGCTTCCACCAGCGCCGTTAAGTTTTCTAGCAGTTTAGCCTCATCAAAGCTGGCTTTGCCTATAGGCACATGAATAATCGCCGTCCTATCCAGCCGGAATTCCACCCGACCCTTGCGAGCTTCAGCGATAGCTCTAGGCAAATCTTCAGCCGCCACAACTGTACCTGACTTAGGATTAGGCATTAAACCTCTGCGACCCAGTATTTTACCCAACTTCCCAACCTTCCCCATCATATCTGGAGTAGCTATACTGACATCAAAATCAAGCCAGCCATCTTCGATCTTTTTAACAAGGTCATCACTGCCAACATAGTCAGCCCCAGCCTCTTCAGCAGCTCTGGCTCCTTCACCCTGAACAAAGACGAGAATCCTGACCTTCTTACCTAAACCGTTAGGTAGAAGGGCTATACCTCGCACCTGCTGGTCAGCACTTCTGGGGTCAACACCCATCCTCAAGTGCAACTCGACCGTCTCATCAAAGCCTGCAAAGGCAGCTTTCTTCGCCAGTCCGACAGCCTCAGTAGGCGTATATGCATTCTCTCTATTGACTAGCTTGGTCGCTTCTTTATATTTCTTTCCTTTTGTTACCATAGTTTACTCCACGTCAATTCCCATACTGCGAGCAGTACCTTCAATAATCCGCACTGCTCCTTTAAGGTCTACCGCATTCAAGTCTTTCATTTTAGTTCGGGCAATCTCCTCAACCTTTTCGCGAGGAAGCGTGCCCACTTTTTGCTGCCCGGCAGTGCTGCTGGCTTTCTCAAGACTTAAGGCTCGCTTTATCATGTCAGATGCCGGCGGCGTTTTTGTAATAAAAGTAAATGACCTGTCCTCATACACAGTTATCTCCACAGGGACAATAGACCCCGCCTGTGAGCTGGTCTGTTCGTTATAGTCCTTGCAGAAAGCCATAATATTTACGCCATGCTGTCCCAGAGCCGGGCCAACAGGTGGGGCTGGTGTAGCTTTACCTGCCTCAATCTGAAGTTTGATGATAGCTTTAACCTTTTTCGCCATTTACAACCTCTGCACCTGCAAAAAGTCAAGTTCTACAGATGTCTCTCGTCCGAAAAGAGTCAACAGCACTTTTACCTTCCCCTTGGCCACGTTTATTTCATCAACCACCCCAACAAAATCAGTAAAGGGACCATCAACCACTCGAACGCTCTCGCCCTTTCTAAAACCCACTTTAACCTGGGGTGCACCTTCAGTCATCTGCTTCAAAATCGTGTTGACCTCGCCTTCCGCTAATGCTGTCGGCTTGTTGCCACTGCCGACAAAACCAGTTATGCCAGGTGTATTGCGCACCACATTCCAGCTGTTATCATCCATCTGCATTTGCACCAAAACATACCCGGGAAAAACTTTCTTCGTCACCGTTCGCCTCTGCCCACCCCTGATCTCGATTTCCTCTTCAGTCGGTATTATTATCTGGAATATCTTATCCTCAGCGTCCATAAACTTAATACGCTGTTCCAGGGCTCGCTTAACCCGCTCCTCATAACCGGAGTAAGTATGCACTATATACCACTGCTTGTCACCGTTCTTCAAAAGCCTAACCCCCACCTAAGAGCACTTTTGCAACCAATTCGGCAAAACCGTAATCAAGTGCCCCCAAAAAAAGTCCTACTACACCGCACACAATGA
>Ga0163209_1000166_pt1 | contig 26535 bp, 23 predicted proteins | sample Kivu_160m_FD_113538 | JGI IMG/M metagenome (GOLD analysis project Ga0163209, IMG submission 113538) | Freshwater microbial communities from Lake Kivu, Western Province, Rwanda to study Microbial Dark Matter (Phase II) - Kivu_160m | ecosystem: Environmental > Aquatic > Freshwater > Lake ...
CACCATTATTTAATAGTTGTCAAACCCGTTATGAAGTCATTGACAAGTTCAGAGCTGAAGAGATATTCTATATTTGTTTTTGTATATTTGATGAATAAGAAGCAGCATTAAAATGATGCCAACAAAGTCGAGAAAAACATCGATGATCGAGGCATCACGGCACGGAATGAAAGACTGGTGGATTTCATCGGCAATGGCAACGACGAGCGCGGTCAACCCGGGAAAAAGAAACTTCAACATCCCTCTTTGGTCGATTCGGTGTGACTTTAAAGCAGAAACAGAAAAGACCAGAAGAAACGTCAGGATGGCGTAGAGAGGGATATGGAGAAGGCTGTAGGGATTGAAAGTTCCTAAATCTGAGACCATAGGGGAATCAGCCCAAAAGAAGATACCAGATATATAAACGAGAGAGAGAATTGTAAAGAAAACCCTCATAGAGTGACCCAGTCCATCGAGTCGTGGGGTCTTTTTGGGGGCAGCCGCAGGGACATAGTTAGGTTGTCTAAATTATCCTGGCCTTTCCGTAAGGACATCTTCTTCCTTATCCCTATCTCAATTTCTTTAAGGAGCATTTTAATCTGGGGAACAGAATGTTCTGCATTGCTGGGAAGGGTAAGTGTGAATGTACCATGACGCATATAAAAGTGACGACCCATATTCCATATCATCCTCCACTAAAATCGATAGGTTAAATTCCATGGATTTTACGAAGGCCTTTCTCGATTTCTCTCTTCAGTCGATTCCCTTTCTTCTCCCATCGGCTCATCAACGAATGCATCTTCTTCAAAAAGGCTTTTTCCGTGCCCGGGACAAGATTGATGCCGATATTGAGCAATCCCCCTGCCAAAGCAGCTTCAGCGAGGAAGGTGCCAACCCCGGCATCGCTCACCGCGTTGGGGTTCCCTTTGGAGACGAGAATCTTCGAATATTCCAATAATTGAATGGAAAGTTGACACACCCTTTGGGGTGTGATGGTTGCCTTTTGATAAGCTTTTCGGATCATTTTGCTTCGACGGAGACGCTCTTTTTCTGTATGCTTGGGTAAACGGAAGGTTTTCAACACCGCCTCATAAGATCGGGCATCCTCATCCACCGAGCGCAGAAGCCTCTTCTGAATAGCCAACGCCCTCTTTCTTAAATCCTCCGCCTCCTCTTTTCTAAGTCCTCCCTGCTTCAATGAAAGGCCGGCTGCCATCGACACGAGGGCAGCGGATAGCGCCCCGGAAAGGGCAGAAGCACTTCCTCCTCCCGGAGTGGGATGATCGGAACCTAATTTCTCTAAGAAGTGCTTGATCTCCATAGGCCCTCCAAGTTAGTAAAAATCCCAGTATCTCAGGGTTCGCGGATTCGAGAGTTCAAGTCATTAGATACCTTTATTCTTTTTCTAATTAGAATTTCACTAGAACCCTTGAACCCTGGGCTCCTTGAATCCTTTACTATTTACTCAAATTCCAGAATGCGTTGTTCGATCACCTGTCGAATTGAAAACTGCGGGTATCTCAAATAGTATTGCGTGATGCCCTCCAAAACCCCCAAAGGAATTAATCCTACAATTTCCGAACCCTCGATTTCAACACCTTTCATAAGCGCCTCTTGCCTGATAAATTCATATACCTGAGGAATATTGGTCACACGGTAATAGTTCAGGTTTATAGAAACCTGAACCAATCCTTTCTCCTTTAAGTCAACTCCCATTGCCCTCACATGAGGAAACCCTCCGTCTTTGAACCGAATCTTTTTGGCGATCTCTTTCGCTAAGGTGAGATCTTTTGTCTTGAGGTTGACATTATAGGCGACTAATGGGAATCGAGCTCCTACAATGGTCGCTCCGGACTTTGGATTGAAATGATCAGGCCCCTCGTCGGGCTTCCATTTGGGGTCCTTCAGTTTCTTCGCCAGCCCCTCATATTCTCCTTTTCGAATGGAAGGTAGATCTTTTCTCTCAGGACAGGTAGCCGTCTCTTCATAGAAGAAGACGGAGATCCCTCTCCCTCCCAATTCCTTCCCAAATTCCCGAGCCAACTGAATAGCCTCTTCCATCTCCATCCCTTGAATGGGGACAAAAGGAACCACATCCACCGCACCTAAACGGGGATGGGCTCCCCGGTGCTCTCTCATATCGATGAGTTCAATGGCCTTCAGGGTAAGTGAAAGGGCTGCCTCTTTTATGTTGGAGGGCTCACCAATGAAGGTAAACACACTCCGGTGGTGGTCTTGATCTGAAGAGACATCGAGGAGTTTGACCCCTGTGTATCTCTTCACCTCTTCGGCGATCGAGACGATTTTGTTTTGATCTCTACCCTCACTGATATTGGGAACACACTCCAACAGTCTCATATTTATAATCCAGTAGGCACTAAGCAGTAGGCAGTAGGCAGTAGGCAGTATTCAATAGTCAATAGTCAATGCTCAATGGTCATTGGTCATTAAGTCAATTTAAACATGAGTCAGTGGTCTTGGTCACTCCTCAGTAGTGATTGATCATTGATAATTGATCATTGCCCATTGATCATTGATTTCTATAAACGATTTTCCCCTCTTTAATCACTAATTCAATATGGTTCACCCCGAAGTGGTAGGGAAGGTATCGGTAATTGGGAATATCGAGCACTAGGAGGTCTGCATTTTTCCCTACCTCGAGACTTCCGATCTCCTTCTCTCGTCCCATGGACCTTGCCGCATGAATCGTCACTGCCTGGATCACCTCTTTGGGGGTCATGTTGAACATCGTGCACCCCATGGTCATCATCAAAGGAAGGGATTCGGTCATCGAAGAGCCAGGATTTAAATCCGTGGCAAGGGAGACAGCCAACCCCTTCTCGATCATCTCCCTTGCGGGAGGATACTTTTTCATGGAAAGGAAAAAGCTTGCCCCTGGTAATAAGACTGCCGTTACCTTCTTCTGAGCCATTCGTTCAATTCCGGTTTGGCTGACATATTCGAGATGATCAGCCGAAAATGCGCCGACCTGAGCGGCCAATTCTGCTCCTCCACCTGGGCTCAATTGGTCTGCATGGATTTTGGGCTTGAGGCCGTATTCTTTTCCTTTTTCCAGAATCTTCCTTGACTCTTCAAGGCTGAAGGCCTTCTCCTCACAGAAAACATCACAAAATTCAGCCAAGCCTTCCTGAGCAACTCTCGGAATCATCTCCCCTATAATCAGCTCGACATAGCGTTTACGGTCATTCTTAAATTCTTTCGGAATCGTATGAGCCCCTAAGAAAGTGGGAACAATGTCGATCGGATGATCTCTCTGTAATGCCTTCATCACCTCGAGAATCTTTAATTCATCTTGGATTGAAAGCCCGTATCCGCTTTTCGCTTCGATGGTGGTGACCCCATTGAAAAGCATCCGATCCAGTCTCTTCTTTCCAAGGGAATAAAGTTCTTGGAAAGAGGCTTTCCTCGTTGCCTCAACTGTCGAAAGGATTCCCCCTCCTCTCTCGGCAATTTCTAAGTAGGAAAGACCCTGAATCCTCTGTTCGAATTCATGCTCCCTTGAACCGGCGAAGACGAGATGGGTATGAGAGTCGATGAGTCCTGGCATGACTACCTTTCCCTTCGCATCCATCTCCTTTCCTTCCTGAGTCAAGACGAACTCTCTTGGAAAGTCTTCCGTTTTTCCCACCCAAAAGATCTCATTCCTCTTGATCGCTACGGCACCGTTTCGGAGAATCCCTAAACCCGAGTCTTCCTTAGAGGAGGGAGAAAGAGTGAGGAGTTCTTCAGCATTCTTGATGAGCAGGTCGGTTTCCATCTGCTAAACTATTCTATATCGTAGCGCCCTCATTTAATGGGGGCGAAATAGAGGTACCTCTGTATCTCATTATCAAACCATTCGCTAAATGGACGGTCATCCGCTTCCGTCGGCAATCAATGCCGACGCTACTCCTTTACTTTAATTACCTCATGACTTTATTTTAGGATTTTCTTGAGCGCCTTGATGAATCTCTGGTTATCCTCCATTCTTCCGATCGTCACCCGAGCAAAAGTGGGATAGCCCCATGTCTTTCCGGGACGGATGATGATCCCCTCCCTTAGAAGGGCTTGAAAGACCTCTTCGGAATCTTTCTCGAAATCGATGAGGATGAAGTTGGCCTGGCTGGGGACATAGGTGAGCCACATCTTATCCATTTCTTTGTAGAGGTATCTTTTCCCTTCATAAACCAATTGAATCGATTTGACTGCATGATCCTCGTCGTTCAATGCAGCCACGGCAGCGACCTGTGCCAATCGATGGACAGGAAAGGGGTCTCTCACCTGATAAAGACAATCCATCAAATCCTCCCTTCCCAAAGCATAACCAATTCTCAAGCCCGCCAATCCGTAGACCTTTGAGAAGGTTCGAAGAAGGATCACCGGTCTCCCCCCTTTGACATAGTCCAAACCATTCGGATAGTGTGGGTCTTCAACAAAATCACCATAGGCTTCGTCTAAAATGACGATCACACGTTTTGGAAGTTTGGAGAGAAAATGATCGAACGATTCTCGGGAGACCGTCGTCCCGGTAGGATTATTTGGGTTGCAGATAAAGATCAACTTTGTCTTTCGGTTAACCTTTTTTAACATGCCATTAAGGTCATGTGCAAAATCCTTTAACCTCACCTGAATCGGCCTACCTCCCATGATCTGGGTCACGTTGGTATAGACAGGGAAGGTGGGATCTGCCATGACCACCTCATCCCCTTCATTCACAAAGGCGCTGGCAATCATGAGGATCAGATTATCCGCACCATTGGAGATGACGACCATCCCTTCCCGTAACAAAAATTTCTTGGCCAGGGTCTGCCTTAGAACCGTACAGGGACCTTCCGGGTAAAGGTAAATGTATGGAAGTTCTTTTCGGATTGCTGCCACTGCCTTCGGGGAAGGGCCGAGGAGGTTCTCATTGGAGGCCAGTTTCACCCACCTCTTCGCCCCAAACTCCCTTTGAACCTCCTCAATCGATTTTCCAGGGATATAGGAGTCGATCTCCAAAATGCCTTTTCGCGCCAGCGATTTTATTCTCAATTTCTCTTTTCCTCCAACCATAGAGAATTGCGTACCTGTCTTTTCCTTATTTCAGAATCCTTTTTCCCCTGTGCCAATGACGAAACAGTCTCTTGAGGGAGAGGGGACACATCTGTTTTTCAGCGCTGTGTTGCTTTGATGGCTTCCTCCCGGATAAGAGCAAGGGCCTCTTTCTTCAGATTGAGAAAGTCTTCCGTGGCCTTCATCTCATAATTTCTCGGCCGTTCAAGGGGAATATTAATCTCGGACTTGATCTTTCCCGGTCTTGCGGTCATGACGAAGACCCGATCCGAAAGGAAGATGGCCTCCTCCACGTCATGGGTGACAAAGAGGATGGTCTTATGGAGTTCTTCCCATACCTGAGTGAGTAGTTCTTGCATGAGGGCACGCGTTTGAGCGTCGAGGGCTCCGAAAGGTTCATCCAAAAGTAAAATGGCAGGGTTGTTGGCCAAGGCCCTCGCAATAGCGACCCTCTGTTTCATCCCTCCGGAAAGCCCCTTTGGATAGGTTTGTTCAAATCCTTTTAGACCAACCTTCTCCACGAACTCTTGGGCGATTTCCTCCTGTTTCGTTTTCGGCATACCCGAGATTTCTAGGCCAAACCGAATATTTTCTTTGACGGTAAGCCAGGGGAACAGGGTATAGCTCTGAAAGACCATGCCCCGATCCTGACCCGGCCCGCTGATCACCTTTCCATCGAGTCTCACTACTCCCCGAGTCGGTCTGATCAGTCCTGCAACAATTCGAAGAAGGGTTGATTTTCCACATCCCGAGGGGCCTAAAATCGTGGCAAACTCCTGATTTATTATCTTAAGGTCGATCTCATCGATGGCCATCACCTCGTCGCCATCCGACCGGTAGGTTTTTGAGACATTATGGATATGGAGTTTAATACTCTCTTCCACTTTTTCACTCGACCCATGGAAATAATCGATTGTAAAGCCATTTGAAAAAAAAGTCGGTGATGAGTCCTAACATTCCAATCGTGAGAATTCCAAAGATAATATTTCCGGTTCGGAGCATCCTCTGTGAGCTGATGATCATATAGCCGATCCCTGAGGCAGAAGCCACCAATTCCGCCACAATGATATAGGTCCACGCCCATCCCACGATGATTCTCAAGGTGTCAACAATCCCTGGGAGGCTCGCCGGAAGAAGAACCTTGCGGATCACCTGAAATCGTTTGGCTCCCAATGTATATGCTGTCTCCAGCATATCCTTATGCACATTCTTGGCTACAACGGCCACCATCAGCACGAGTTGGAAAAAACTCCCGACAAAGATGATCGCAATCTTTTCAATATCACCAATCCCAAGCCAGAGGATGAACAGGGGGATGAAAGCAGAGGCAGGCATGTAACGAATGAAACCCACTACCGGTTCCGTAATCGCCTCTGCAACCTTGAAGGTCCCCATGATCAATCCGATGGGGACTCCGATAATGGCTGCGACGGTAAACCCCATCATCACTCGATAGACACTATTGAGGATATCGGCTGTGAACCCTAAATCGGTGAAAAGATCGATCCCTGCCTGGAAGACTCTTCCCGGAGACGGGAGAAATAGAGGATCAACAAATCCTCCATAGGTGAGAATCGACCAGATGATGAGGAAGAAGGCAAAACTGCTCAGGGCAAGGATTAAATAGAGGCCTTTATGGATGGGCTCCCTCGGACTGAACAGATCTCCAAATCTCCGGGGAGCCCGCTCCGGTTGCTTATCTTTCTTTCCATCCATTGGTTAAAGGAATGAACCATCAATCAAATCGGCCGCCTTGGGTTTGGTCTTGATCAGTTTCAATTCAAACCAGAGGTCCGCAGCACGTTGGGTGACCGTGTAAAGAAGACCCTGTTTTTGTGGTGTCCCAAAGTAATCCTTATTTTCCTTCGACCCGTAGAACCGAACACCTGTCTTCTCATTGGTAAACTCTTCGGGTTTTTGGCCTGTGAATTTGGCCATGATGGGATCCGCTTCTTTCGGATTCTCGGCAGCAAATTTGACCGCCTCATTCCATCCGGCCACGATCTTCTTCACGTCGGTCCCCCGCTTTTTCAAAAAATCAGGTTTGAAGGCAAGTGAGTCAACAATAATCCCAGGAGTCTTATCGCTCGAAAGGAGGACGTGACCGAAGGCAGTCCCCTTTGCCTTCGAAAGCCACGGTTCCCAAGTCACCGCAGCATCAACCTTCCCTGCTACAAAAGCGGAGCCCGCATCGCCCGCCTTCATATCGATCGTCTTGAGATCGGCAAGCTTCATCCCATTTTCTTTCAGTACATAATTGAGCCAGAAGTAGCTCGCTCCTGCACCCAGTTGGGCGGCGACTGTCTTCCCTTTAAGGTCTTTAATTGTCTTAATTTCCTTTTTCGACACGATGCCATCACCCCCATAAGAATCATCGAGGGCCAAGACCTGCTTTACCGGGATCGGGTTTTCGGCTGCTGCCGTCATCACATGGGTATCGACGGTTGTCGCCATGCCTTGAATCTTATCCGCGGCGAAGGCCGCCCTTCGGTCTGCAGGGCTTTCGATCACAACGATCTCCACCTCTATGCCCTGTTTCTTGAAAAATCCCTTTTCCTTAGCCAGGTACAATGGGGCATATCCCAGCCAGGTGGACATTCCTAATTTGATTGGCTCGGCACCAAATGCAGACCCAGCTACAAGAAACACCAAAACCATCATTCCCGCAACCCAACTCTTTTTCATACTCTGTTCCCTCCTTCTTTGGATTTATCTGATCTGTGAGTTTCCCTCAAACTCTCAGACAAAAAATAATGTGGAATTATTATCATAAACTCCAAATAAAATCAAACTTTTTATCACGACTCACCCCAATCCTTCGACTACTCTCTCCACTCTTCGAAGCAGTTCCCCAGATTCGATCAGGAATTGAATCTTTTTAATATCCTCACTGAACCTCCGATCTCCCATGATCGGCGGAACTTTCTCTCTAACGACTCCATACGCCTCTTCGACCCCAATCCCGGGCCGGAGAGGAAGCAGGAATTCCAGCCCCTGTGTCGCGCAGAGCAGTTCCATCGCCAAAATATGCTCCACATTCCTTACAATATCCCTCCCCTTTCTGGCGGCGATCGTCCCCATTGAGACATGGTCTTCTTTGTCCGCAGAGGTGGGGATGGAGTCGACACTCGCAGGATGGGCAAGGATTTTATTTTCAGAGGCCAATGCAGCGGCACTCACCTGAACCATCATCACTCCAGAATGGAGCCCTCCTTCAGTGGTGAGGAAGGCGGGTAATCCGGATAAGGCAGGATTGATCAGTTTTTCAATCCTTCTCTCGGAGATCCCTCCCAATTCGGAGACCACCATCCCCAGGAGATCAAGGGCAAAGGCCACTGGCTCTCCGTGGAAATTCCCGCAGTTCAGGATCTTTTCTTGATCAGGAAAGATCAACGGATTGTCCGTCGCTGAGTTCACCTCGATCTCAAGGATCTTCCGAACAAACGCCAATGCATCCCTCACCGCGCCATGGACTTGAGGGATGCAACGAAGGGAGTAGGCATCCTGAATCTTCGAACAGGATTTGTGAGATTCGGCAATTTCACTATCGCGGTCCAATTTCTGGAAGTTTTTCGCAACCGAAAGGTGCCCTGCAAAGGGGCGAACTTTTTGAATATCCAGATCGAACGCGCTGAGCGTCCCTTTCAGGGCCTCTAAAGTGCATGCGCCAGCGATGTCTGCCACTCTACAAAGCCGCTCCGCCCTGAGAAGGGCTAATAAGCCTACCGCAGTCATGACTTGAGTGCCGTTCACCAAGGCAAGACCTTCTTTTGCCTTCAAGGTGACAATGGGGATGCCTGCTTTCTCCATGGCTTTCTTCCCCGGCATCGCTTTCCCCTGAAATAATGCCTCTCCTTCCCCCGTCAATACGGATGTCAGATGGGCTAACGGCGCCAGGTCTCCACTTGCCCCTACCGATCCCTGTTCTGGCACGAGAGGATGCACACCTTTATTAATCATTTCAACAAGTCGCCTCAATACCTCCATCCGTACCCCTGAATACCCCATGGCGATCACATTCGCCCTCAACAACATGATCGCACGGGTTGTCACTTCGTCAAAGAACGGACCCACCCCAACCGAATGACTTCGGATGAGATTTCTTTGAAGATCCTCGATCTGAGATCGGTCGATCAGCTGGTCGCTCAACATTCCAAATCCTGTGGTCACCCCGTAAATCTTCTCACCCTGCTGAAGGGCCTTCTCAATAAAATCCCGTGACCGTTTCACCCTCTTGGCTACGGAAGAGGAGATCTTTACTCCGGCCCTCCCTTCGGCCACTTCCGACACATCCTCTAAGGTAAGATGCTCACCATCAATGAAGACCGTTTTCATACTCACTCTGTCTGGAGTAATGGAATGATGGAATATTGGAATGATGGGTTTAGAGAAGAAAAAGCGGATGGGTTTTTTGTTGCTTTTGAATTACCACTATTCCAATATTCCAGTATTCCACTGTTCCTCATTTATTCATCTTCCCGTTGGTAGATCGTCACTCCCGGGATTTTGATCCTTTTCTCCTTGGCAGTCTGAATCGCCTCTCCATAACCAGCGTCAGTGTGACGCATCACACCCGTTCCAGGATCGGTCGTCAATACCCTCGTGAGCCTCCTCTCCGCGTCCTTCGTTCCATCCGCCACCACGACCATTCCCGCATGGATGGAATATCCAATACCCACGCCCCCTCCATGATGCACCGAGACCCAGGTCGCCCCTGCAGCCACATTAAGAAGGGCATTTAAAATAGGCCAATCGGCAATGGCATCGCTCCCATCTCTCATTCCCTCTGTCTCACGATAGGGAGAGGCAACAGATCCGCTATCCAGATGATCCCTGCCAATGACAATCGGTGCCTTCAGTTTCCTCTTTGCCACCATATCGTTAAAAACTTTTCCTATCCTTGCCCTTTGGCCATACCCCAACCAACAGATCCTTGCCGGAAGCCCCTGGAATTGAACCTTCTCTTTCGCCATCCGAATCCATCGATCTAAAGCATGATCATCAGGGAATTCTTTCAAGATGGCCTCATCCGTTTTATAAATGTCTTCAGGATCTCCAGATAGAGCAGCCCAACGGAATGGCCCCTTCCCTTCACAAAAGAGAGGTCGAATAAAGGCAGGGACGAATCCGGGATAATGGAATGCCTCTTTCACACCTGCCTGAAAGGCCTGTGCCCGAATATTATTGCCGTAGTCGAAGACGATCGAACCTTTCTTTTGAAATTCCAACATAGCTTGAACATGAACGGCCATTGATTCCATCGCTCGACGAATATAGTCTTTGGGATCCTTCCTTCTGACCTCAATGGCCTCGTCAAGCGTGAGTCCAGCAGGAACATATCCATTCAATGCATCGTGGGCTGAAGTCTGATCGGTTACCAAATCGGGGACAATACCCCTCTTTACGATCTCTGGATGAATCTCGGCTGCATTTCCCACAAGACCGATCGATTGAGGGATTCCCTTTTCTTTTGCACCCAAGGCCAAAATAAGCGCATCTTCCAGACGGTCAACCCTCACATCCAAATATCCCGTCTCAAGGCGGCGTTTAATTCTTGCAGGATCAACCTCCACACCCAGAAAGACCCCTTCGTTCATGGTGGCTGCCAAAGGCTGAGCTCCTCCCATTCCGCCAAGACCTGCTGAAAGGATGAGTCTTCCTTTCAACGTTCCCCCAAAATGCTTCTTTGCCGCAGACCCAAATGTCTCATAGGTCCCCTGAAGAATCCCCTGAGTCCCGATATAGATCCAACTCCCCGCGGTCATCTGACCATACATGGTCAACCCAAGTTCTTCCAACTCTCGGAATTTTTCCCAGTTTGCCCAGTTGGGAACCAACATCGAATTTGAGATCAGAACCCGCGGGGCATCTTTATGGGTATTAAAAATCCCAACGGGCTTTCCAGATTGGACCAGCAATGTCTCATCATTTTCCAAATTTCTCAGGCACTTAACCAACAAATGGTAGGCTTCCCAATTTCGGACGGCCTTTCCTGACCCCCCATAGACGATGAGCTCCGCAGGTTTTTCTGCGACCTCTGGATCGAGATTATTCATCAACATTCTCAAGGCGGCCTCGGTCTGCCAACTCTTGCAGGTGATCTTCGATCCTCGTGGGGCTTTAATCCCAACTTGAACGCCGGTCAGGGTATCGACTTTCTCCTTCACTTTTACTTTTTTCTTCTCCATAGGGTTTCCCTCAATCTTTTTCTCTCAAATACTACAAGAATCTTCCCCAAACGCAGAGATGCTGGTCCATTGGTTTTCCCATCTTCTACTATTCCAATTTCAGTTCTTTCCGTATGCTGCTGGGAACCTGCTTTTCCAACTCGGGATAAGCTCGGTCGAGTTGCATGAAAATTAATTCCTTAGCTCATCGCTAAGGACGGTTTACGTATAAGCGAGGCTGAGGGCGTTTGCCGCTGATTTCAACCTCTTATCAGAAGTCCATAGGAGTATTCTGGATAACTGCGATGAAGCAAGGAGGTGCACATCAACAAATCCGATCCCCATGCCCATCAATTTATTTCGTTCGATAAAATAGAGGAATTCGTCAATCTCTATGGCAGGAGTCATTGGAAGAGACTGGAGCAAGGATAAGATTTCTTCTCGATTTTTTATGAAACCACACGCCAATTCACCAATGACGAAAGGATGGGAGACGACCTCCCCACCCAGAAGTAATTTTTCAAGGCGGCGGTTTCCCTGCCGGAAGTGAGTGACCCAGATGGAAGTGTCAACAAGCACCATGACTATGATTTTGCCGGTCTCCGACGTCGGATCGGTTGGAGCTTTTTTTCCGTTCCGCCCAGTTTCGCAAGTCGTTTGCTGCTTTCGATCGCGATGAGAGCTTCCAGCCCCCGTCTCACTAAGCTTGTCTTTTTATTGACTCCCGTCAACTGGGATGCCTTCTCCAGGACTTCGTCATCTATGTTGAGTGTTGTTCTCATACATATTAATATGTATCATTGATGCATATATGTCAATTGAATTCTAACCCAGCAGCCACGGGCAGAGTCACCCGAGGCGGTTTAAAAATTGGAGTTTCGTAATACTTTAGCGTTTTGAAAAAAGGACAAATGTATCTTGTAGTGTAGGGCTTTATGCCCGAGGACAAAATGAGGATAAATATCGGTTTCAGGGGTTCAGCACACGGCCACAAGGGCCTACACTCCAATTATTTTTAAAAATGCTAAATTGTTACAGAGTTTCCTTTTACTGATTAGTACTACAACGACACTTATGGAAATAACCTCGTATGACCAACAGAAATTATTTCCACCGCTTGACGTCATACCTTCTGCGAAAACAGGTATCCAGTGTTTTGTTTAAGGTCCAAAGAATCCTGGATTCCCGTTTTCACGGGAATGACGAAAAAAGTCGCTGTAGGATTAGGCTCCGCCTAAATAGGCTTTTTTGACTTGGGGATTGCTGGTCAGCTTTTGGCTCGTATCGCTGAGGACGATCTCACCGGTTTCAAGCACGTAACCCCGGCCTGCTGCCGCAAGGGCTTTCCGTGCATTCTGTTCCACCAGCAGAATGGTCACGCCTTGCTGATGTAGATTTTCGATGACCTTAAAGGTCTCCTCGACATAGATGGGCATCAAACCCAGAGAAACCTCATCCATCAAGATCATCCGGGGTCGGGACATCAACGCCCGGGCGATGGCCAGCATCTGCTGTTCTCCCCCGCTAAGGGTTTTGCCCACCTGATTCTGTCTTTCTTCCAGTACGGGGAAAAGGTTAAATGCCTCCTCCATTTGCGACTGAATCGCCTTGCGGTCTTCCTGAATATAGGCCCCCATCAGTAGGTTTTCACTTACCGTGAGGTCGGGGAAGATCTTTCTGCCTTCAGGAACAAGGCTGATGCCCAGGCGGGCACGGTAATGAGAGGGGCTCAAAGAAATATTCTTCCCACGGAAAAGGATCTCTCCTTTGCGACACCTCACCAAACCCATGACAGCTCGAAGAATCGTACTCTTACCTGCTCCGTTTGCACCAATGATGGTGACCAATTCCCCTTCCCCAACGGTGAAACTGATCCCCTTGATGGCCAGAAACTCACCATAGGAAACCTCGATCCCACGCACTTCCAGCATCTTATGTCTCCTTCCCCAGGTAGGCCTGAATGACTTGGGGGTTGGAACGAATCTCCTCAGGCGAGCCCTCTGCAATCCAGCTGCCGTGGTCCAGGACGACGATCCGCTTGCAAAGATCCATGACAACCTGCATGTTGTGCTCGATCAGCAGAACGCCAATACCTTGATCCTGCACCTGCCGGATGAGTTCCATGAGCTGAATGGATTCTTCAAAACGCAAGCCAGCAGAGGGTTCGTCGAGGAGGAGAAGACGCGGTTTGAGGGCAAGGGCCCGAGCAATTTCCAGACGCTTTTTAAAGCCAAGGGGAAGATTCTTGGCCAACTGTTTTGCGTAAGCGCCAAGCCCCGCACGCTCGATGAGCATCCGAACTTCCTCGAGGATATCAGGCTGCCGAAATGGTTTGGTGGAATTCCATAAAGAAGTCTAATTTTGGTGGCCATAGGCCACCAAAACATTGGTTTCTACATCTAAATTTTGGAAGGGACGGACGATCTGAAAAGTCCGACCGATACCCAATCGGCTAATCTGATGTGGTTTCATGCCAAGAATGGACTTCCCCTCAAAGTTGATTTCTCCGTTCGATGGTGGGTAGATGCCAGAGATTAGATTGAAGAGGGTCGTCTTACCTGCTCCGTTCGGACCAATGATCCCCAGAATCTCCCTGTCCCGGGCATTAAAGTTTAGTCCATCCAATGCACGAAGACCATCGAATTCTTTGCTTAAGGCTGTCACCTCCAGAAGGGTCATGGATTCACTCCAGCCTCGATGGTTTATAAACAAATCGCCGGAAAGCGGTTGTCATCATCGATCCTGATCCTAAAAGGCCTCCTGGCTGAAACCGCATCATACCCAAGAGCAAGACCCCATAGACCAAGGTTCGGTACTCCATGATGGGTCTGGAGACCTCCGGCAGGACTCCCAGAATAATGGCCCCTACAATAGGACCCCAGCGAGTTCCAATTCCACCGAAGACGACCATGGAAAGAATGACGATAGATTGGCCGAAGCCGAAATTCTGGGGCATGATGAAGGTTAAGAAGTGTGCATAAAATCCTCCGGCAAGTCCAGCGATAGCACTGCCCAGAATAAAAGCCAGGACTTTGAATCGCACAACATCCACACTCATGGCCTCCGCAGCCTGATCATCTTCTCGTATCGAAGCCCAGGCCAAACCGATCCATGAACGACCCAATCGACGATCAAGGAGAAGCAGAAGAATGAAGACAATTAAAATGAGAAAAAAATACTCGGGTTTGGTCATTTCCCGTCCAAACCATTTTGGAAGATTGATCCCTCCGATACCCATTGCTCCGCCGAAGAAAGGGATGTAAAGAAAAATGGCTTCAACGACAAAATTGATGCCCATAGTGGTGATGGCTAAAAAATCATCGCGTACGCGCAAACAAGGGACTCCCAGTAAGGCTCCGATGAGTCCAGCAACGAGGGCAGCCAGAGGGACGGAAAGCCAGAATGGAAGGCCGGCTTCTGTGTACAACAGCGCCGAAGTGTAAGCCCCGATGCCGAAGAAAGCTGCATGGCCAAGCGAGATCTGTCCAGCATGGCCGGTGATAATATTCAGGCTATGTGCCAGGATGGCAAAGATAACGATAGTGATGAGAATCGTGATGAGATATCCGCTGATCATAAGTTTGGCTGATAGCTAATAGCAGATAGCTTATGGCCAGTGGCAAATTTCGGTTGAGTTATATGCTATAGGCTATTCGCCATACGCTATACGCTATCTTAGGCTTTCCCTAAGAGTCCATAGGGCTTGAACATTAAAACCAAAATCATGGCAATAAATGCCACTGCATCCCTCGGGAAGGGAATGGCCAGGACACCGATAAAAAAGGTCTCTGCCAATCCTACAACGATTGATGCAAGCACTGTCCCCGGGATATTTCCCAACCCTCCAAGTACCACGATCGCCAAGGCTTTATAAGCTGGGATGCTACCCATGGTGGGCCAGACCTGGTTATCATAGACTCCGATCAGGACTCCTGCAGCCCCGGCCATGGCCGAGCCCAACAGAAAGTTCACTGCTATAATCGCACTCACATTCACCCCGAAGGATGAGGTCGTCTCTGCATCTTGGGCGCAGGCCCTCATCGCCAAGCCGGTGCGGGTCTTTGTGAGTAAGGTCCAAAGAAAAATTAAGATCACCAGGGTTACAAGGAGAATAAGAATTTGTGTCTCTGTGAGATGGAAACTTCCGATAGAAAGGTCACCCAAACCCACACGGGCATTGTAAGCCAGAGTATGAGGGCCGGCAACGATTCGGAAGGCTTCCTCCATGGCTATAAAGAGGCCTATGGATACAATGAGGGGGGCAATCCTTGGCAAATGAAGAAGCGGAGTGTATAAGAAACGTTCTACGAGGTATCCGGCGATGGCCGCTCCGGCCATCCCAATCAATAAAGAGACCCAGAATTCGCCAATGAGACGAAAAGAGAGCCAACCGACATAAGCCCCCATGGCATAAATGCCGGCATGGGCTACATGGAGGATGCGGAGGATTCCGTAGACCATCGTCAGCCCAAGGGATATAAGGGCGTAGACGCTACCGATCGCAATTCCGTTAGCGAGCTGTTGCCAGAGCATATTAAATCCAGTAATCAGTAGGCAGTATGCAGTGAACAGTCATCAAACCACAACGTCATCCCCTCCTTTCTAAGCTGAGGAAAAGGAGGGGATGATAGACATCAACTGATAACTGGTCACTGATCACTTTTCGTTTATTTTGTGGGTGGGGTGATGACTTCTGGATTGTCAATCACCGTAAGCCGACGGAATTTACCCCCTTTGACAATTTGAATCTGGACCGGTTTAACCACTTCACCTTGAACAAAGCGGCTGATCTTCCCTGTCAGACCATCGTAGTCTTTGGTTTCCAACAAGGCCTTCTGGATTGCCTTCGGGTCCGTCCCTGCCTTCTCAATGGCCTTGACAAGAATCATAAAGGCATCGTAACTTGAGGCTCCCACCATGTCCGCGTCTTCCCCATAAGCCTTTCGGTAGTTCCTGAGAAAATTCTGCACAAATGGCCTTGGGTCATCCCGATCTAGGTTCGTCGCAATGATCACCCCTTCAGCGGCTGGTCCTGCGATCTCCAAGAACTTGGGAGAATCAAACCCCTCCTCGCCCAATATCTGGCTGCGGATTCCCAGTTCCTTGGATTGCCGCACGATGGAGGCTGCTTCGTTATAATATCCCGCAGCGAAGATGACATCGGGATTACCTTCCTTAATCCGGGTGAGAAAAGGACGAAAATCTTTCTCCCCTGGAAATTTATACATCTGCTTGGTGAGGATCGTTGCCCCGAGCTTTTCCGCTCTTGCGGCAAAGCCGGAGGAAATGGCTCTGCCAAAGTCATTGTCCATGAAAATAAGCGAGATCTTTTGGGCCTTCAGATTCTTGACCGCAAATTCGGCGGCTGCCGCCCCTTCGATCTCGCCGAGAAAACCATTGCGGAAACAATAATCGTTAGGCTTTTTTTGGTTTGGGTCCCAGGTTACATCAGGATGGACGGCATAGCCCGCTACCATAGGCATTCCTGCCTTCTGAAAAATAGGAGCGCTCACGCGGGTGGGTCCGCTGTAGGAGCCACTGGTGACACCGACAACTTTATCTTTCTCGATCAGCTTGTTGGCAATAGCAACTGCCTCCTGTGGGTTCAGTCGATCGTCATAAATAATGAGTTCAACCTTCTTTCCTCTGATCCCCCCTCCATCATTCACCTCTTTCAACCCCAGTTCAACCGCATGTTTGGCGCTCGCGCCGTCAGCAGCTGCCGGCCCAGTGATCGGAGCAAAGAATCCGATCTTGATCGTGTCTTGAGCCACGGCTGATACAGCCATGAAAAACAGAAAACCCGCTGAAATGCCCAAAAGAATCCCCGCAAATGCCAGCTTCTTCATTTTTTAAGTCCTCCTTTCTCAGACGACACTACTCTCGCCTTGAAGGCGAGGGGTTTTCAGACAAGCGTCGACTTAACTCGACCTAAAATTCCCTCCCCCTGCGGTGATGGGAGGGTAAGAGCCTGCCTCAGCCTGTCCCGTGTTTGACACGGGATACTTGATACGGGGGTGGCGGGTGACAAAGAAGACCCTTTATCACCCCCATCCCAACCTTCCCCTCTCGAGGGGGAAGGAGGCTCAGGGTTGTTAACCCTATCGCAAAAAGAAACTTCGCCTGAAGGCGAGGGATCTCCATCATCCCCGAAGGAGACACCAAGAACGGTCAGGTGGATTAAAATCTATAAAAAAAGGGGGATAGAGTCAAGAGGTTTTTTTGGAGGTTTTTTGGGAAAGGCCGGGGAACTTTCTATTTAGTCTTTGACCACTTATTGGAGAATGAGATTGAGCAAGGATCCTCCGAACACTTCACTCATCACTTTTATTTGATCACCCTCTTCTCCCGCCAGAGTCGCTCAAATTCTTTTTGGTAAGAAGCAACCACCTCACGATCACTGAGGTTAAGGACATTTTCATAATTCCATTTTGCAGAAGTCTCTGTCCAATCGAAAGACCCTGTCACAACCCTTTTCCCATCGAGGATAGCAAATCGGTGGTTCATTGTTCCCTTCTCCTTCCCTCCGATCACTTTGACTACGATTCCCTGACGAATCAAATAGGTGATTTGAGAGGATTTCACCTTTGCCTGTTTTGAATCGGTGATGATCCTCACTTTGACGCCTCGCTGTTTTACCTTCAATAACGCCTGAGCCAAATCAAGGGAGGTAATCTCATGAATGGCGAGTTCAAGGGTTGAAGTCGCGGATCCCATTTCCTTAAGAAAGAACTCTTTGATTTTTTCTTCCGGAGAAAAGAGCGCCTCATTCTCTGCGATCGCTGGGGATACCAAAAAAATCAACCATGATAAGACGACAACCAAAACAACTTTTTTCATTCCTCGGCCTGCAGGGTTAATGATCGGTTATTTATTCCAGTCTTTCACATCCTTCGTCATGAAGTCAAGTCCGAAATTGCTTCCTGTAAGTATTTATTTCCCGATGATGGGGTGAAATCCCTTGGAGAAGATTAAACGGTTAAGAAATCTTTAGATAGGGGATGCTTCTTTTGTTCCTTTCGAGTGTACGGTTTCATTCAACACGCTTAAAATCTGACTGAGGTTAAAGGGCTTGGAGATTAAGAAATCAAGCTCATATTCCCTTCTTTTGTCCTCACCAACTTCTGTTCCCCACCCGGTAATCATCCCCACCGGTGTTGTGGGACTCATCCTTTTAATCGCCCTGCACACCTCCCATCCTGACATGCCGGGCATGCCCAGGTCCGTTAAGACGATATCGAACCCTTGCTCTTTAAATAGCCGAATGCCCTCCTCGCCGTTTTCTGCTACGGTGACCTGATGGTTGATTTGGGAGAGAATACGCGAGAGCACACTTCTCACAGACTCTTCATCATCGATCACCAAAATTTTAGCCTGACTCCCCTCTTTGACGATTAAGGAAGGAGGGATGACTTCTTCTCTTGCCTCCACACCCATCGGCAAAGAGATGGTGAAGGTCGTTCCCTTCCCAACACTGCTTTCAACATCAATCTCTCCTCCAAATCGCTTGATAATTCCGTAAGACATGCTTAAACCCAATCCTGTATTGCTGAAAGGTTTTGTTGTAAAAAACGGCTCAAAAACCTTTTTCCTCACCTCCTCGGTCATCCCTGTCCCCGTGTCCGAGATCTGGATATAGACGCCCTCTTTTTTCCGAAAGGTTCGAATGGCGATCTCTCCCCCTCTCGGCATTGCCTCAATGGCATTAAAGATGATATTAGAAATGACCTCCCTCAATTCAGAGGCATTTCCTTCTACCGGAGGAATTTCCTCAAAACTTGAGACCATTTCGACATGGATTCCCTTGCCCTGAACCTCGTCCTTCCACTTAGGTTTGCTGATCTCCATCGCATCTTTCACAATGGAGTTGAGGTCGAGTTTGAAGAGTTCTTGACGAACTCCCTTTTTTGTGAAGTCTTGAAGACGTCGTACGGTCTGAGCAGCATCCTTGGACACCTTTTCGATGGTCCGGAGAGTTTCCCTGAGTTCCTCATCTTTAGCGGTATAAAGGAGCAATTGAGTGTTCCCGAGGATGGCGGCTAAGGCATTATTAAAATCGTGTGCCACACCGCTCGCCATCTCCCCCAAGGCACGAAGTTTCTCAGATTGAAGCAACTGCTCTTCCATCTTTTTCTTTTCAGTAATATCTTTAATGAAGGCAATGGTACTCACATTCTCTTTCAAATCCTTTATCACCGTAGAACTGATCTCCACATTTCTAACCTCCCCGTTTTTTCGAAGGACATTGAAATCATATCGAGGAGGCACCTCTTCCCCCCTCTGCCTCCGGACATATCGATCGGTCACCAATTGTTTGCTCTCATCATCCAGATAATTTCGAAAATCCACTCCGATTAATTCCTTTCTGGGATGGTCCAGGATCTCTGCCAACCTTTCGTTTACGTACTTAACTCGAAAATCTTCTCCTACTACTAAAACTCCTTCAAGAGCGCCTTCGACCACTGTCCTATATTTTTCTTCTGACTGCTTAACCTCTTCATAAAGGCGGATATTTTCAATGAGGGTAGCTATCTGTCCTCCTGCGATGTTGAGTAAGCGCAGATCGTCTTCTGAAAAGGCGTTCAACGCTTTGCACTGGGCATCGATGACCCCCATCACTTTTTGACCTACCTTTAGAGGGACACACATTTCAGAACGGATGCTCTCATCCCCACAGATATACCTTGAATCTTCCCTGACATCATTCACCAAGAGAGGCTCCCCCTTCTCAGCGACCCATCCTGTAATACCCTTTCCCACAGACAAACCTAATTTTCCAATGTTACTCATAGGAAACCCTTTATAGGAAGCAGGGTGCGGAACCAATTTATTTGTATTATCTTCAACCAGCAAAATACCCAATGTTTCAAATTTTAAGAAGCTATTTAAACAATCTATGGTCTCTTCCAACATCTTATCTAAGCTTAACGAAGAGGCAGAGACCTTCATCATTTCGTAAAGGATAGTTATTTCATTCAGCCTCTTCTTCGTTTCTTCAAAGAGTTGGGCATTTTCAAGGACCAGTCCAATCTGGTTTCCAATACTTTCCAATAAATTGACTTCCCTTTGGGTTAAAGCACGGGAGGAACGACTCAAGAGAGTCATCGCACCGATTGCCTTTTCTTTTGCCAGGAGAGGAATGCTCATCAGTGTTTGAACCCCCTCCTCTTTTAGAAATGGAATGATCCGAGGGGTGGGATATTCATCGACAAAGAGGATGATCGGTCTTCTTAATTGGACGACTTTCCCTGCAGCTCCCTCACCGATTTTAAGAAACTTTGCATTTTCATTCAAAACCGGCGGTTGTCCGCTGCTAAATTTTAGTTCTAAGATCTCTTCATCTTCGTTCAGAAGATGAACGGCTCCCATCTCAAAACCTGTGAGACTCAATGCCTTTTCTAAGGCAATCGGTAAAACCTTTTCCAGATCTAAGGTCTGACTAATTAAAACACTCAGGTCATGAAGGGTCTGAAGTTCCCCTGCTCTTTGTAAGAGGTCTTCTTCCATCCTCTTCCGAACGGTGATATTTTTGAGGCTCCCTTCATAGCCAATGATATGACCTTCCTGACTCCTTCTTATATTGGCCGTGATCAGGCAATCAATAGGAGCACCATCCTTTCTTTTCAGCATGATCTCAAAATCCTTGACAAACCCCTCTCGGAAAATCTCGTTTTGAAATCTCTGGCGACCATCGGGATCAAGATACATATCTTTGACATCAATTCCCATCAATTCTTCTCTTGAGTTGTACCCAAACATCTCCACCCCAGCCTGATTGACTTCTATGAATCTCCCATCGGAGGTGGTGATAAAAACCATGTCCTTTGAACTCTCAAATATTTTTCGATACTTCTCTTCTGCTTCTTTCAAAATCTCTTGAGACCTTTTCAGATCCCGAATCATCTGATTGAAGGATTCTGTAAGAACACCTATTTCATCATCCTTTGTCGTGGGCACGATATGAACATCCAGATTCCCTCGGGAAACTCTTGCCATCTGAGTAGATAACTGTTTGATAGGATGGGTTAACTTCCTTGTTAAAAGGAGACTGAAAATGATGGCAATGGTTAGGGCAATTAAAATCCATTGAAGGGAAGTGTAGGCAACCTGTCGAATAGGTCCATAAGCCTCCTCCACCGGAACCTGGACAATCACACCCCATCCTAACTCCTTGATGGGTTTATAAACCACCAAATACCTCCCTTCTTCTGGATACTCAAACTCTAAACTGCCTTCTTCTCCATCGATGGCCCGTTTGACCATCGGACGATCTTTTACATTCAATCCTAATAGAACCCGCCTCGTATCAGGATGGGCGATCAGATTCCCTCTTTTATCCACTACATAAGTCGATCCCTCTTTCCCGATCAGAGTTTGTGGAAGTAAATTCCACAAATATCTTAGATGAATCTTTGCACTCAACACAGCGAATGATTCTCCTCTCATTTCTTCGATAGGAATCGCAATGGCCATGGTGGGGACACCATCTGGGGTGAGATAAAATGCTCCAAAATAAGTCTGTCCTTTTGAAGCGATGCTAAACATCTCGGTTTTGGACTGGTTTTTCAGATCAGAGGAATCAAACACTCTGTATTTTGAAACCTTAAACGTCTCTTGCCCTTTTTTATCCAATAGAGTCATTTCGACAAGATAATCATTTTGATATAGGAAGTCCTCCAAAAGGTTTCTTAAATGATGCGAGGATCCCCCCTTTCTTAATTCCTCACGAATCGAAAGGGAACGGAGGTTGCTGGTAATCTTTTCAAAAAAGTACCGGGTTCTCTCAACCACCATACTGGCCTTATCTTTTTCTATCGTAATGACCGATTGCTTCAAATTCTCTTGATAGATTTGAATAATACTAAACCCTGCAATGGCTAATGGGATGGTTGCTAAAAGGATCGAGAAGATTAACCATTTCAATGTCAGACTTTTTTTAATTCGACCTACCATCAATTCCCATTTCCCTTCAAGAATCGAATCAATTCAGAATGAAGAACCCTCCACCCCTTTCCTGCTTTGATCGCCTTAATCCTTCCAAGGTGGATATATTTAAGAAATGTTGGTTTCGAAATCTTCAAATACTCAATCGCCTCTTCGGTAGTTAACACGAGATCTCTTTCTACTAAAGACATCGAATTACCCCCACTTTATTTGATTTATCTCAATTTGATATTAGGCAAAATATATGCCAACGGATACAATAACTATCACTTTTTTATAACCATTCGGTTTTTAAATATAAAATAGTTATTTAAATAAAATTCAAAGTCAAAAGTTTAACCTAATCGAATGACAAACTGTCAATATTAAATTATTTTTTGTCAAAAAATTAACTCAACAGTGTTCTGTCGAAGGCGATCAGCCATGTCAATTACCCGGAAAGATACGGTTAGATCCAAATGGGGGGATGTGAGGAGACCCTTCGTTAGACTCAGGGTAAAAGTGACTCAAGATTAATTTAAGATCAACCAGAGTTGCATTTACCCCGTTAGAAAGCCCCGCTGCTCGCAGCGGGGATGAAGGTAAAATTCTTTTGGAGCGAACAAGGGGGCTTAAAGCTCCATGTGAGCCGACCCGTTGGAAGGTCGAAGCCCTTCTAACGGGGTTTACATTTTAAATTTTCCGAAGTCTTCCGGTTTCATACCCTCAATGATGGATTTCAGCTCATCCTGCTCCTCCAGGAGATTGGAGGCAAAAAGTCCCAGTTGTTTCGTCGCCGAAACCACCGATTCCGCGACGAAAATAGGGGCCTTCACCCTAACCGCAAGAGCGATCGCATCGCTGGGACGGCTATCCAAAATGAGCTCCTTCCCATCCACGTCAAGATAAAGATTGGCATAAAATGTATTATCCCTTAAGTCATTAATGACCACCCGGGAGAGGGATGCCTGAAACGTATCTAAGATTTGTTTCATCAGATCGTGCGTCATCGGACGAAGCGTCACCATATCTTCGAGACCTCTGGAGATGGCTTCTGCTTCAAAGACTCCAATCCAGATCGGCAAAGCCTTCTGTCCTGCAAGGTCCACCAGAACGACTACAGGGTTCGAAGCCTTGGGATCTACCACGATGCCCATCACTTTAACTTCCATCAATTCCTTTTCCATGTGGCGCCTCGTTAAAAAGTACCGCCTGACAAACACCCTTCATTTCAAACTCATTCGTATTTTAACCTGTATGACAGGGATGTCAACCCTTGGGAGGAAGGTGGGCAAGTTGGGAGGAACATGAATCAGCAAGGAGAGAATGAAAAATAAAGGTAAGTGGAACGGAGAAAGGACGGAATCCTTCTCCTCACCCATCCTTTCTTCCTATGGTTTCTGGTGAGATCAATTCCCGCCGAACTTGCCTGCGTCGATCCTTCGGAAAATTGATGGTGACTGTCGTCCCTCTCTTCAACTGGCTCTCCACCCAAATTCTTCCTCCATGTTCCTCCACCACTTTTTTGGCAAAGGTCAATCCTAATCCAACTTGATCGGAGCGGGTGGAAAAAAAGGGCTCGAAAATGTGGGGGAGGTTCTTTTTTGCAATTCCCTCCCCTTTATCAGAGATGGAGATTCCTATCCCCTCTCCGCTCCCCAAAAGGGCCACATTGAGGGTCATCCGTTTTTTCCCCAATGGCCTCTGTGTAAGAGCCTCGATGCTGTTTTTCAAAATATGAGAAAGAGCCCTTGTGACCAAGTTCTTATCGATGAAGAGATTTCCGTCCCCTTCTAATCCCCCTGTTTCTAAATTGAAGAAGATTCCCTTCTCTATTGCCTCCTCAGAAAACCCTTGAAGAGCTGTCTCCACCACTTCCTGAATATGCTCCTTTTGAAAAACAGGCATCGGGAGCAGGATATATTCCTCAATCCGCTGAACCATCTTTTCCAGCCTCCTCGTCCCTCGGAGAATTTCATCGCAATAGGATTTACTTTTTTGAGAGGGCGGAGGTGTTTTCAGCAGGCGCTGTGCATACCCTCCGATGGAGACAATCGGATTTCGAATCTGATGAGCGATCTCTTCCACCATCATCCCGAGGCTCTTCCAGCGTTCCATTTCGAGTCTTTCCCTTTCCAGTTTCTTCAATCGCTGAATCTCCTGTAAGGAAAAAGTTAAAAAAACTTCTCCCTCTTCCATGAAAGAATGAGAAGAGAGGTGAACGAAGATTTTTGCCCCATCTTTCTGTCTTAATAGTGCTTCCCCTTCGAACCCATTTTTGTAAAGCGAGAGATAAATGATGTTGGGCAGGAAGTAGGTCAAGTCTTCTTCCAGGAACAGGACCCTGATCCGCTGCCCTTCCATCTCCCCTCTTTGATAACCGAAGAGACGCTCCGTGTATCGATTAGTGTAGAGGATCTTTGAGTGGATATCGGTGATGATAAAGGCTACTTGAATCAAATCGAGGAGAGGATGTCTCTCTTTCAGAGTCTCGACCATAATGAACTCCATTCCCATTCTAAAAAGAACCCCTATGACCCATGGAGGGGTTTAGGGTAGAATGCCCAATCAAAGAATCGATTTGAAAATAACTTCATTCTATTCAACCACCGGAAAAAGTCAAGTCTTAGTATTCGCAGTCTTAGTATTCGCAGTCTTAGTATTCGCAGTCTTAGTATTCGCAGTCTTAGTATTCGCAGTCTTAGTATTCGCAGGGGGCGTATGAAGCGAACCCAAGAGACCGGATCGTTGGTCCTATTTCTTGACAAATCACTGGAATCTCGTTAGAAAATAGGCAATTCCACAATTCGAAGAAATGGGTTAATCCGGTTTGAAGGGATGGATGTAAAACATCCGTCATCCCGACGGAAAGAAAATTAATCGGAGCCCTGAATGAAGCTTCATACTGAGGTATTGATCATCGGTGGCGGCGCAACCGGAGTCGGAATCTCAAGGGATTTATCGCTGAGAGGAATCCCTTCCATTTTAGTTGAAAAGGGAGATTTCGCATCCGGTGCCTCCGGGCGAAATCATGGCCTCTTTCACAGCGGTGGAAGGTATGCCGTATCCGACCCGGGGGCTGCTCGCGAATGCATCACTGAAAATAGGGTTCTCAGAAGGATTGCCCCTCATTGTATTGAAGAGACGGAGGGTCTCTTCATTACCCTTCCAGAAGATAGTCTTGATTTTAGGGATCAGTTTCTTCGAGGATGTGAACAGGCAGAAATTCCAGCCACCCTTTGCTCACGCGATGAAGCATTGACTTTGGAGCCAGAACTCAATCCCGGCCTCTTAACTGCAGTAAAAGTCCCGGATGGAGCCTTTGATCCATTTGTATTGATTTTAGAAAACGCAAAGGATGCAGAGAATCATGGCGCAAGGATCCTCCTCCATACGGAAGTCACCTCCCTCGTTTTAGAAAAAAACGAGGCTAAAGGGGTTAAGGCAAAAGACCTTATTCATGGAGAGGAATATTCCATTGATGCCTCCTATCTCATCAACGCCACCGGAGCGTGGGCGAACCAATTCTTGAAACTGGCTGGCCTTCACATCGATATCGCCCTTTCCAAAGGAACCATGCTGATCACGAACCAGAGGTTCAATCAAAGAGTCATCAATCGGTGTCGTCAACCCTCAGATGGCGACATCATCGTGCCCAATGATACGGTGTCCATTTTAGGAACAACTTCTCTCCGTTCCGAAGGGGTAGAGAATTTTGAAGTCACCTCTGCGGAAATCTCCCTCCTAATCAAGGAAACTTCGAAAATGATCCCTGCCATCAAAGAGGCGAGACTCATCCGGGCCTATGCGGGCATCAGGCCTCTGTTCCAAGCCGAAGAGAAAGGGAATGATCGAGCCATCAGTCGGGGGTTTGCCCTAATCGATCATGAGAAGAGAGACGGTTTGAAAAATTTGATCACGATCACCGGAGGAAAATTGGTGACCTATCGGTTAATGGCGGAAAAGGCTTCTGACCTCGTCTGTCAAAAGATGGGAATCGATGTCCCCTGCTCGACTCACATAACACCCCTTCCCGGCGCAGGCGAGCGAGTGAGTTTAAAAGACCAGCTCAAAAAGATGGGTCAGGCGGCTTCAAAAGGTAGGGAAGAGATCATCTGTGATTGTGAGTTGGTTCCCAGAGACGAGGTGGAGAAATTCTTAAAGAAAGAAAAAGTGAAAAACCTCCAAGACCTCCTTCATCGAACACGTCTTGCCAAAGGGACATGCCAAGGAGGGTTTTGTATCTATCGCCTTCTGGGAGTCATGCACGACTTAGGAATGAAGGGAAATGACTCCAACAAAATATTGAAGGAATTTCTTGAAGAAAGGTGGAAGGGAATTCGACCTGTCCTTTGGGGAACATCTCTTAAAGAGGAAGAGCTGATCGAGTCAATCTATAAGGGAATCTTTAATC
>Ga0163209_1000168_pt1 | contig 26462 bp, 8 predicted proteins | sample Kivu_160m_FD_113538 | JGI IMG/M metagenome (GOLD analysis project Ga0163209, IMG submission 113538) | Freshwater microbial communities from Lake Kivu, Western Province, Rwanda to study Microbial Dark Matter (Phase II) - Kivu_160m | ecosystem: Environmental > Aquatic > Freshwater > Lake ...
CGTCGGCGACGTGGACAAGATCGGCTACTTCACCGGCAGCGGCGAGGGAAGCCCGCCGACCGACCTGAACTTCTCCCTCTGCGAAGGCAGCGACTACTGGCCTGACATTGACCTCGGTCGGGCGTCGGTCGCGAGCGCGGCCCAGCTCGACTCGTTCGTGGAGAAGGTCGTGCGGTACGAGCGAAACGACTGGACCAACGGCACCGGCTGGGACAAGAAGGCCTATTTCGTCGCGTCGGCTGATGCCGGCAACCACGGCGTCGCCGAGAACACGCACAAGTACGTGATGGCGAAGATTCGGCCGCTGGGCACGGAGTGCGACTCGCTCTGGACCTACTACGGCAGCGGCACGCCGGTCGACACGGCCCTGAATCAGGGCCGGGCCTGGGTTACCTTTTCCGGGCACGGGTCGGAACAAGGCTGGTCTGACCCGGGCATCACTTTCCACTCGGACGACGTTCGGGCGCTCTCGAACACGGACATGATCCCCTATGTCCAAACCTATGCCTGCCTTTGCGGCGACTTCTCATCCTCCAGCTACCCGGAGTGCTTTTCTGAGACGTGGATAAGACTCGGGCGCAAGGGTGGCATCGTCTCGTTGGCCTCGTCGGTCACTTCCTACTGGACCGAGGATGACACGCTTGAACGTCGCGTCTTCGACTACATGTTCGACTCTACCTACACCTGGGTGATGGGCGGGTTCAACAAAGCCAAGGTCAAGTTCTATCAGCAGATGGGTGATGACCCAACCACGCGGCGTTATTTCGAGATGTACAACTGCATGGGCGACGGCGGGACCGACATCTACTCGCTCGAACCCAAACCGCTGGTCGTGAGCTACCCGCCGGTCATCCCGGTCGGCACGTATGCACTGCCGGTTTCGGTCAGCTCGGGGGGTGACCCGGTTGCGGGCGCCCTGGTCTGTGCGTCGGCGAAGAACGACACCAGCGCCTGGGTCGCGGGCTACACCAACGGGTCCGGACAGGTGACGCTGAATCTCACTACCCTCGCGCCTGACACCGTCTTCGCTACCGTGACCGGGCATAACCTTGCTCCGCACCTTGGCCACTGTCTTGTCCTGCCATCCAGCGGGCCCTACGTGATGTACGTTCATCACACCGTCGACGACTCGGCCGGCGGCAACGACGACGGCATCATCAACCCGGGCGAAACTATCAACCTCCCGATGTGGCTCAAGAACTGGGGCAGCGAGCAGGCGCAGGGTACATTTGCTCGCCTGCGCAGGACTGACCCCAACATAACGCTGGTCGACACGCTGCGGAATGTCGGCACCATCGCCGCCGGCGACTCGGCATGGACCGGACTCAACTCGTTCAAGTTCACGGTCGCCCCGGGCTGCACCAACGGCTACGCGCTCCACTTTACGGTCGCAGCCGAGGACACCTTTGACTCGACCTGGACCTCGCCCCTCACGCTTCTGGTCGGCGCGCCGGACCTCGGCTACAACTCGTACGTTGCCCATGACCCGCCGCCGGGCGGCGACGGCAACGGGATGATCGACCCAGGCGAGACCGGCGACCTTGTCGTCACCCTGCGTAACATCGGCCTCGGCAACGCCTACGGCGTCACCGCGACTCTGCGCTCGACCGACTCGCGACTCGCAGTCCTCGATTCCACCGGTTCGTTCGGGACCATCGCCACCGACACGACCGGCTCGAACAACGCGGACCGTTTTACGGTCGGCGCCGCACCGTCGATCCCGCGTGAAACCCAGGTCCCCTGTTCACTCGTTGTCGTGACCGGTGGCATCACCAAGCGGCTCGGGCTCAGTGTTGAGGTGGGCGTCATGCGCACCATCGACCCGATTCCGGACGGCCCGCGGACGCCGGTGCTGTACTGGGCCTACGACGAGGTTGACTCGGGCTACACCGAACGGCCTGATTATGACTGGGTGGAGATAGCCGGCATCGGCACGCTTCTGTCGCTGGCCGATGACACTACCTGCCAGATCAGCCTGCCTCCGGCGTTCGGCCCGTTCCGGTTCTACGACCAGGACTTCACTACTCTTTCCGTCTGCGCGAACGGCTGGGTCGGGCTGGGCAGCACTACCAGTCACACGCTGACCAACACCTTCCTGCCTTCCAGTTCGCTGCCAATCGGCGCGATGGCCATCAACTGGGACGACTGCTACCCGCCGGCCGGCCGCGGCATCTGGTACTACCATGACACGGCCAATCACCGGTTCATCATCGAGTACGACTCGATTCCCTACTGGTCCAACCGGACCGCATACGAGACGTACGAGATCGTCATGTACGATACGGTGCTGGCGGCCGCGGACGGCAACTGCGAGTTTCTGTTCCAGTACCAGACGGCGACTCGGATATCGAGTTGCTGCGTGGGCATGCAGGACCCGACCATGGGTATCGGCATCGCGTGCCTGAATGACGACGCCTACACCCGCGGGGCGTCGGCCTGGGTGCCGGGACACGCCATCAAGTTTACGACCGCCGCGCCCCGCGTGGCGGTCGAAGAACCGGCGGCCGAAGCGGCGTACCCGCAACGGCTGGCCCTGCTCGCGAACTCGCCCAACCCGTTCCGGGGAGCGACCCGCCTCCGGTACGCGGTGCCGCGCGAGATGAAGCTCTCGCTCTCAATCTATGACCGCTCCGGGCGCAAGGTGACGAGCCTGTTCTCCGGCCTCGCCCAACCCGGTGTACGCACTGCCGACTGGAATGGCCGCGATGATGCGGGCCGTCGGGTCGCCCAGGGCGTCTACTTCTGGCGGCTCGAGAGCGAAACCGCGACCCTCACGCGCAAGGCAATCAGGATTGAATGAGCGTGACTCCGCAATGGGTGGTGCCGTGAACGAGACCAAACCACTGGCTCGCGCCAAGCGTTGGCGTCCGGCCGAGAACCACATTATCGAGAACGCAGCTAAGCGATTTGCTGCCGGCCGCTACGTCCGATTAAGTGAGGCGACTGAATACTGCCTCAGGAAGCTGCGCAAATGGTATGCCGCGCTGCCGGAAGCGGAGAAGTCCGACCGCGAGTATCCAAGGACCACTGCGGCGGTCCGTAACCAGCTCTACAAGGCCGTCGTACAGCGCGGGTACGAGATGTCGCGGGTGCTGTGGGCACTTCCGGAGCGTCGTCTGGCCTACAAGTGGGCCAAGGAGTTCCTCAAGCATCGGAAGGACGGACCCCCGCTGGCGCGGCTTGATGCGGGCCGGGGTCTGCTGGTTGAGTTGTTCATGGCTGGATACGACCGAACCCTCGACGCGTGCACGATGGAGCTCGACAAGTGCCGAAGGGATATTGTGCTGGGAGTCCCTCGGCGCTGCGGACGCGGAGATCGCACGGTCTCGCTGCCCGCGTCGGTTCTCCCGGGAAAGGCTGCTGCTCGTCGGGCCACCGCGCCGCACTGGACGTTTGTTCGCGACTGCTCGAAGGCAGGAAAGCCGCGCGCCCGCAAGGCCGGCAGGACGCGTTGACTTCGACCGGTTTCTATCGAGCCCCTCTCGGTCTTCGTGACTCCGGCCGGGCTTGATGTCAGGGTGAAGTCAGGTAGACTTAAGTGGTGACGATGTCCGTGGGCACGGGCCGACTTCGGCCTGTTGGCTTTTCCGCCAGCTCCCAACCCGGGTTTTCCCGCTTCGACACCGGCAATCTTCGTTTCCCCTGTCAGGAGGTAGTCGTAACCATATGAAACTCAAAGTCTATTACCGTAGTCTTGTCCTGCTTGCGGTTTCGTTCCTGTACCAGGCCACGGCTCAGGCTGAGCCGCTCCATCCGTGCGGGTGGATTCGCGACGACCCGCGCACGGCTCCGTGGATGGTCGAGGACAAGTCCGTGCCGGCACCCCGACGCCTGGGTGTCTCGGTTGACCTGTCCAGCCAGATGCCGCCGGTCGGCAACCAGGGGTCTCAGGGCTCGTGCACAGCGTGGGGCGTCGGCTACTACCAGAAGACCCACGACGAGTGGCGGGAGCACGGCTGGGACGTTTCCCAGACCAGCCACCAGTTCAGCCCGGCCTTCATCTACAACCAGATCAACGGTGGCGCGGACCAGGGCTCGGGCTCCAACGCTGCCTACGCGCTTATTGCTGACCAGGGCTGCGCGACGATGGCCGACGTCCCCTACAACCAGAACGACTACACGTCGTGGCCGTCCGAATCGGCCTATGCCCGGGCGATACCGTTCCGCGGGAGCACGAGCCGCTGGTTCTGGATGACCGACTCCGTCGGCATCAACCGCGTCCGGCAGCGCCTCGACAGCGGGTACACGACGGTCATCGGCATCAGCGTCTACTCCAACTTCGACAACATCCAGAACTACGACTACACGTATTGCGTGGCCGACAAGAACGGCGCCAACCGCGGCGGCCACGTCGTGACCATCGTCGGCTACAACGACACGATGAGCACGAACGACGGCACCGGCGCTTTCAAGCTGGTCAATTCGTGGGGGACGGGCTGGGGCCTGTCCGGATACTGGTACATGTCCTACGTCGCGGCCACCGACACGGGTCTCTCGGGGCGGGCTGGTTACTACCAGGACGACCGCACCGCCTATTCCCCGACCATGCTGGGCCGAGTCAAGATCACGCATGCGGCCCGCGACAAGGTCGGCATCCGCCTTTGCGTGGGCACTACGTCCGCCCAGTACTGGTCGAAGGACTTCCGCACCTGGCGTTATCCGGTCACGGACCGCTCGTTCCCGAACCACAACATCGTCTTCGACATGACCGAGGGCGAATCGTACATCACCGGCGGCCAGACCGATTCGGTCTTCGTGCGGGCGATTGACGACGTTTCGGATGCCAAGACTGGCACCATCAACTACTTTGCGGCTACGGACTTGACGTGGAACTCGACCGGCGTATCGAGTGACACCCCGGTTAGTATCCCGGACTACAACACCGCGGTCTATGCCCGGGCCAGGATCCCCAAGCAGCACGACGTCGGCGCCTACCTGATTCCCGTGCCCAGCGGCACCGTGGACTCGGGTTATTCGACTGCACCGCAGGCCCGGATCAGGAACTACGGCACTTCCGTGGAGACATTCCCGGCAGTCCTCCGTATCGGTACCTACGCGGACACCCAGAACGTAACCAACCTGGCGGCCGGGGACTCGACGACGGTGACATTCGCCGCCTGGACTGCAACTACGCGCGGCGTGAACGCTATCCGCTGCTCGACCGGCCTCAGCAGCGACTGGGTTCCGGGCAACGACCGGAAGGTCAGCTCGGTGATTGTGCGCGTGCGGGACGTCGCCTGCACGCAAATCCTGGCGCCGCCGGACACGGTCGACTCCGGGGCAATCGTGACCCCGCGCGCCGTGATCCGGAACTACGGCACCAACCGGGAGACATTTGACGCGCGGTTCGCCATCGGCGCGGGCTACGCGGACACGGTGTCCGTTACCCTCTCGGCCGGTGTGAGTGACACGATCGACTTCGCCGACTGGACCGCGCTCGCGCTCGGCACCTTCCCCATGGCCTGCTCCACGATGCTCGCAACCGACGTAAACACGGCCAACGACACGGCGCAGGACTCGGTCGCGGTCGGCGTGTACAGCGGCATCGCCGAGCAGTCCGGCCTGCCCAGGGCCCTATCGCTCGAAAGACCTGTTCCTGACCCGATGCACGGCCGCGCCACAATCCGTTTCAGCATACCGCGACGCACGCAGACAACCCTCACTCTCCACTCCGTCACCGGTGCCCTGGTCCGCACGCTCTGCAACTCCTCCCTCCTCCCTGCTGTCTATTCGCTGCCGTGGGACGGCCGCGACGACGCCGGCCGCCGCGTGGCGCCGGGCATCTACCTCTGGCGTCTTGAGAGCGACAATGCCACCATCACCCGCAAGGCCATCAAGATAGACTAGGGCTGAACTACTCCGGGGCGGGCCCTCACCGGCCCGCCTCGCCCTTTCTAGCCGGAGGGGGTGCGTGGCGCGGCCGTCCGCGCGTTTCCACCTTTGCGCATCTGCCGGACCCGGATGGTCGTGAGCATACTCCCTGCCGGTGAGCGCTACCGCTCGCGCATGGAGACTCCTCCGGAACGCTTCATGACCTTGACATCTGTTAACAGTCGTGTACAATTAGTTGGTGATGATGTCCATGGGCACGGACCGCCATTGGCTTCCTGCGGTTTCCGCTCTGCCTGAATCTGAACACCGGTCGTCGCCATTCCCCTTCGGGAGGTGCTAGTGTGAAATCCAGTGTATTTCCCCGTCATTCTGTCTTGGTTGCCGCCATGCTGCTGCTGGCGGCCGTGGCTCAGGCCGCACCACTCCACCCGTGCGGGCTGATTCGCGAGGACCCGAGCACGATTCCGTGGATGATCGAGGACACAATTGTGCCGGAAGCTCCCCGCCGCCTGAGTGGTTCGGTCGACCTCTCCGACGAGATGCCACCGGTCGGGGACCAGGGTCAACAGGGCTCGTGCACCGCGTGGGCCATCGGCTACTACATGAAGACCCATTACGAGTATCTGGAGCATGAGTGGGACCTGAGCGATAGCACCCACCAGTTCAGTCCAAAGTTCATATACAACCAGATCAACGGCGGCGTCGACCAAGGTTCCGGTACCTCCGAGGCCTTCGCCCTGATTGCCGACCAGGGCTGCGCCACGTGGGCCGACTGCCCATACCACCAGGATAGCTTCGTGTCCTGGCCGTCCGAGTCGGCCTATGCCCGCGCCATACCGTACCGCGGCGGCTCGTCCCACTATTTCTGGATGCGAGATGAGAGTGGCATCAACGCGGCCAAGACGCGCCTCGACAGCGGGTACACGACTGCCATCGCCATCCAGGTCTACTCCAACTTCGACAATATAGCGGACTTTGACTACACCTACTGCGTGGCGGACACCTACGGCGGTATCCGCGGCGGCCATCTCGTGACCATCGTCGGCTACGACGACACCATGACCACGAATGACGGCACCGGTGCCTTTAAGCTGGTTAACTCGTGGGGCACGGGCTGGGGCCTGTCCGGGTACTGGTGGATGTCCTACGTCGCGGCCCGGAGTTCGGCGCTCTCGCAACAAGTCGGGTTCTACATCGACGACCTGACTGACTACTCGCCGACCATGCTGGGCCGGGTGAAAATCACGCATGCCGCCCGCGACAAGATCGGCATCCGCCTCGGCGTCGGCCGGACCTCATCGCCGTACTGGTACAAGAACTTCCGCACCTGGCGTTACCCGCGGACGGACCGCGCTTTCCCGAACCACAACATCGTCTTCGACATGACGGAAGGCGCATCATACATCACCGGCGGCCAGACCGATTCGGTCTTCGTGCGGGCGATCGACGACAGTTCAGACTCCAAAAGCGGTACCGTCAACTACTTCTCGGCCACGCACCTGGCGTGGGGTAGAACCGGTGTCTCCACCGAGACGCCGGTCAGCATCCCGGACTACAACACGGCGGTCCACGCGCGGGCGAAGATCCCGCGGCCGCGCGACGTCGGCGTGACTGTGATTCTCGCGCCGACCGGGACGATCGACTCGGGCACCGTAGTCACACCGCGGGCCCGGGTCAGGAATTACGGGGTCGACGCGGCGACGTTCCCGGTTACATTCCGCATCGGCTCAAGCTACACCGATACGAAGACTGTCACCAGCCTTGCCGCCAACGACTCGGTGCTGGTCAGCTTCACCAACTGGACCGCTCGGCCCCGCGGACCCCTGGCTACGCGCTGTTCCACCGCCCTGACAAATGACGACAATCACGCCAATGACACGCTGCCCGGATCGGTGACGGTAAGGGTGACGAACGTCGGCGTGACCGCGATCCTCGCGCCGACCGGTACGGTCGACTCGGGCGCCGTCGTCACACCGCGGGCCCGGGTCAGTAACTACGGCACCGGCGCGGCGACGTTCCCGGTTACATTCCGCATCGGCTCAAGCTACACCGATACGAAGACTATCACCAGCCTTGCCGCCGGCGACTCAACCCTGGTTAGCTTCACCAACTGGACCGCTCGGCCCCGCGGACCGCTGGCTACGCGCTGCTCCACCGCCCTCTCGGGTGATCAAGTCCGCACCAACGACACACTGGCCGGCACAGTGACGGTACGAGTCACGAACGTCGGCGTGACCGCGATCCTGGCGCCGCCCGACACAGTCGACTCGGGTACCGTTGTTACGCCGCGGGCGCGGGTCAAGAACTACGGCAATGCCACCGTGTCGTTTCCGGTTTCCTTCCGCATCGGTTCCTTCTACAGCAACTCGCAGACCGTCTCAAGCCTCGCTCCCGGTGACTCCGCACTGGTGTCATTTACCTCCTGGACCGCGGAACAGACCGGCACCCACGTCAAGCGCTGCTCTACCGCGCTGTCGGGCGACCAGGTCCGCGGCAACGATACGCTGTCCGGCACGGTCACGGTGCGTTCAGTTGCTGTGCTAGATGTCGGCGTGACCGCGATTGTCGCGCCGACCGGTACGGTGGACTCCGGGACCGTTGTTACCCCGCGGGCCCGGGTGAAGAACTACGGCACCGGCGCGGCGACGTTCCCGGTCACCTTCCGCATCGGCTCAAGCTACACGGATACGAAAACTGTCACAGGCCTTGCCGCCAACGACTCGGTGCTGGTCAGCTTCACCAACTGGACAGCGTTACCGCGCGGTCCGCTGGCTACACGTTGCTCCACCGCATTGACGGACGACCAGTACCACACCAATGATACACTGCCCGGCTCGGTGACCGTGCGGGTGACGGACGTCGGCGTGACCGCGCTCGTCGCGCCGCCCGCCGCTGTCGACTCCGGGGCAGCCATTACGCCCCGGGCCCGGGTGAAGAACTCCGGCACGGCCGCCGCTTCGTTCCCGGTCTTCTTTCGCATCGGCACCTTCTACTCCGACTCGCAGAGCGTCTCCAGCCTCGCGGCCGGCGACTCCGTGCTGGTGTCATTCGCCAACTGGACCGCCGTAGAGCGGGGCAGCCACGCCACGCGCTGCTCGACCGCTTTGACGAACGACCAATACCGCGCCAATGACACGCTGGCCGGCTCGGTGACGGTAAGGGTGACCAACGTCGGCGTGACCGCAATCGTGGCGCCGTCCGATACCGTCGACTCCGGAACGGCCGTCACACCCCAGGCCCGGGTCCGGAACTACGGTACGGCTGCCGCTTCGTTCCCGGTGAGATTCCGCGTCGGCTCCCTCTATTCCGACTCCCAGAACGTTGCGAGTCTTGCGCCCGGCGACTCCGCGTTGGTCTCCTTCACTGCCTGGATCCCGGTGCAGCGCGGCACCTTTGTCAAACGGTGCACCACTGCGCTTGCCGGCGACGTCATCCCGGCCAACGACACACTGTCCGGCTCGGCGATGGTGCGGGTGAAAGACGTCGGCGTAGCCGGCATCAGCCGGCCCGCGGGCAGCTACGGGCAGGGAGAGCCGGTGACTCCGTCCGCGACAATCCGCAACAACGGCAACGTCGCGATCGCCTGCGAAGTCTGGATGCTGCTTACCGGTCCGAACGACTCGCTGTACTACTCCGACAGCGTGAACGTCGCGAACCTGGACACCGCCCGCAGTCTGGTGGTCAGTACCTTCCGTCCGTGTACGCTCCAGTTGCTCGGCGACTGGACGGCGAGATGCAGCATCACTCTGGCCGGGGATCTGCGCCTCGACAACAACGTCATGACCCGGGGATTCAAAATCCGTACGCCGTGGGTTGAACGGGAGCCCGTGCCCGATCCGCCTTCGTACGAACCGGTCAAAGACGGGGCCTGGCTTGCCTACGACGCCGGCAGCGGACTCGTCTACGCCGGCAAGGGTAACAACTCGAGCGACTTCTATTCCTACAGTAATGCCGCCAACGCATGGACTCAGCGCTGCAGCATTCCGCCCGGTCTCGAAGCCAAGCCGCCGCGCCACGGCGCGTGCGGCGTGGGCGACGGCGCAGGGCACATCTACATGGTCAAGGGTAACAACACCCTCGGCTTCTGGCGCTACGATGTCGCCGCCGACTCCTGGCGGCAGCTCGCCGACGTGCCGGTCGGCTCGTCGCGGAGGGTCAAAGCCGGGAGCGGCCTTGTCTATGCAGAGATCGGCGACAGTGGGTTCGTCTACCTGCTCAAAGGTCCGACCTGCGAGTTCTACCGGTTCAATGTGACAACCGGAACCTGGGAGACGATGGCTTTGGCCCCGGTGGGTGAGCGCTCGAAGTGGTACGACGGGTCGTTCCTGACCTTTGACGGCGACCGCACCATCTACGCCCACAAGGCGAAATACCACGAGCTGTGGGCCTATGACATTGTGACCGCCGCCTGGGGCAGCACGCAACTCACCGGCATGCCGTATGTCGGCCGGGACGCCTGCAGCCGGCAGTTGAGAGGCGGCGGGTCCGGCGTCTGGTGTGAAGGCGCTCTCTACGCGCTCAAGGGCGGCAGCACCGGCGAGTTCTGGCGCTACGACGCGAACGCCGACACCTGGACCGAATTCAACCAACTGCCGCCGTTGGGCAGTTCCGGCAACCGCAAAGTCTCCACCGGCGGCTGCATGGTCAACGTCGAAGGCACGCTCTTCGCGTTCAAGGGTAACCAGACGAACGAGTTCTGGCGCTACTCGCTGGTGTCCCGCGAGGCGCTGCGGATTCCGCGCGAAGGCGTGATGGCCGGGCGTGCGGCATCCGGCGTCCGGGGAGTGGCGATTCGCCCGAATCCGCTGGCCTCCGGCTTCGCCGTGGTGCGGTGCAACCTGCCGAAGGGCGGGTCCGCGACGCTTGAGCTCTTCGACGCTTCCGGCCGCCGCGTGCATCAGTCATTCGTCATTCGTCACTCGGAATCCCGGCTGGACCTGCGGTCAATGCCGGCGGGCGTGTACATTGTGAAGGTCACGACCGAAGGCTTCAGCACAACGCAGAAGCTGGTGGTCGAGCACTAGACCGGACATTCCCGTCCGATTGCGGCTTTGTGTCCCTTCGACTTCGCTCAGGGCATGCCTCGTGATGAGTCCTGTTTCGGTTCCGATGGGGCCGTGCCGGCCTTGATGTCCGCGCCCAGTCGTGTAAACTGCATGGGTGACGATGCCCAAGGGCACGGGCCGCCATCAACTTCCTGCCGTTTCCGCCTTGCTTGAGTCTGGTGTTCGCGTTTGAACCCCGGTCACGCCATTCCCCTTCGGGAGGTATTAATATGAAATCCAGTCTGTTTCTCCGTCATTATGTCTTGCTTGCCGCATTGCTGCTGCTTGGGACCGCGGCTCAGGCCGCGCCGCTCCACCCGTGCGGGCTGATTCGCGAGGATCCGAGCACGATTCCATGGATGATCCAGGACAGACTCGTGCCGGAAGCTCCCCGCCGCCTGAGTGTCTCGGTCGACCTCTCCGACGAGATGCCACCGGTCGGGAACCAGGGCCAGCAGGGCTCGTGCACCGCGTGGGCCATCGGCTACTACATGAAGACCCATTACGAGTATCTGGAGCATCACTGGAACGACTCCGTGAGCAGTCACCAGTTCAGCCCGAAGTTCATCTACAACCAGATCAACGGCGGCGCCGATTCGGGTTCCAGCTTCTCCGACGCCTTCGCCCTGATGACCGACCAGGGCTGCGCTACGCTGGCCGATTGTCCCTACAGCCAGAGTGACTACACGAACTGGCCGTCCGAGTCGGCCTATGCCCGGGCCATACCGTTCCGCAACGACACGTCCCACTGGTTCTGGATGCGGGATACCAATGGGATCAACCGCGCCCGGCAGCGCCTCGACAGCGGGTATACGACGGTCATCGGCATCCAGGTCTACTCCAACTTCGACAACATCCAGAACTTCCACTACAAGTACTGCGTGGCCGACACCTACGGCGGCATCCGCGGCGGCCACGCCGTCACTCTCGTCGGCTACAACGACACCATGACCACGAATGACGGCGCCGGCGCTTTCAAGATCATCAACTCGTGGGGTACGAGCTGGGGTCAGTCCGGATACGCCTGGATGTCCTACGTCGCGGCCCGGAGCACGGCGCTCTCGCAGCAGGCCGGGTTCTACCTCGATGACCTGACCGACTACTCGCCGACCATGGTGGGCCGCGTGAAAATCACGCACGCCGCGCGGGACAAGATCGGCATCCGCCTCGGCGTCGGGCGGACCTCATCGCCGCGCTGGAGCAAGAACTTCCGCACCTGGCGCCACCCGCGGACTGACCGCGCCTTCCCCGGCTACAACATGGTCTTCGACATGACCGAAGGCGAACCATACATCACCGGCGGCCAGACCGAATCGGTCTTCGTGCGGGCGATCGACGATGTCTCCGACTCCAAAACCGGCACCATCAACTACTTTGCGGCCAACCACCTGGTGTGGGGTGCTACCGGCGTGTCGAGCGACACTCCGGTCAGTATCCCGGACTACAACACCGCGGTCTATGCCCGGGCGAGAATCGTGCGGCCGCATGACGTCAGCGTGACCGCGATCCTCGCACCAACCGGTACGGTCGACTCGGGCGCCGTCATCACACCGCGGGCTCGGGTCAAGAACCTCGGTATCGACACCACGACGTTCCCGGTCACTTTCCGTATCGGCTCAAGCTACACCGACACCCGGACGGTCAGCAACCTGCTGCCCGGAGACTCGGTCCAGGTCAGCTTCGCTAACTGGACCGCCCTGCCGCGCGGCCTGCTGGCTACGCGCTGCTCGACCAACCTCTCGGGCGACCTGAATCGCGTGAACGATACCCTGTCCGGCTCGGTCTCGGTACGGGTGACGAATGTCGGGGTCACCGCGATCCTCGCGCCGAGCGGGACGGTCGACTCCGGTACCGTCATCACCCCCCAGGCCCGGGTGAAGAACTACGGCACCGGCGCGGCGACGTTCCCGGTGACCTTCCGCATCGGCGCAAGCTACACCGACACCAAGAACGTGACGGGCCTTGCCGCCGGCGAATCAACCCTGGTCAGCTTCACCAACTGGGCGGCGATGCCGCGCGGCCTGCTGGCTACGCGCTGCTCCACCAACCTCACCGGCGATCAGTACCGCGCGAATGATACGCTGGCCGGCTCAGTGACGGTAAGAGTGACCAATGTCGGGGTGACCGCGATTGTCGCGCCCTCCGGTACAATCGACTCCGGCAGCGTCATCACACCCCGGGCCCGGGTCAGGAACTACGGCACTGCCGCCGCGACATTCCCGGTCACGTTCAGGATCGGCTCGTTCTACGCCGACACCAAGACTGTTACGGGACTTGCTCCTGATGACTCGGCTCAAGTCAGCTTCGCCGACTGGACCGCAATCGAACGCGGCACCCACGCCACGCGCTGCACCACCGCCCTCACCGGCGACCAGGTCCACGGCAATGACGCGCTCTCAGGCTCGGTGACCGTGCGAGTCATCGATGCCGGCGTGACCGCGATTGTCGCGCCGCCCGACACGGTCGACTCGGGCACCGTTGTCGCGCCGCAAGCCTGGGTGAGGAACTACGGGACCGGCGCCGCAACGTTCCCGGTTACGTTCCGCATCGGCTCAAGCTACGCCGACACCCAGAACGTCGCGGGCCTCGCGGCCGGCGATTCGGTTCAGGTCTACTTCGCCGATTGGACCCCGCTCCAGCTCGGCACCTTTGCCCAGCGCTGCTCGGCCGCTCTGTCGGATGATGTGGTCCACACCAACGACACGCTCGCCGGCTCGGTAACGGTGATTCCGCTGCCGACTCTCGACGTCGGCGTGAGCGCGATCCTCGCTCCGACCGGGATGGTCGACTCGGGCGCCGTCGTCACGCCGCAGGCCCGGGTCAGAAATCGCGGCACGGCCCCCGCCTCGTTCCCGGTCACCTTTCGCATCGGCTCCTTCTACGCCGACTCGCAGAACGTCGCGGGCCTCGCGCCCGGCGACTCCACGCTCGTGTCGTTCGCATCCTGGACCGCGCTCGAGCGCGGAGCCCACGCCCCGCGTTGCACCACCGCCCTCCCCGGCGACGAGAACCACGACAACGACGCGCTCTCAGGAGCTGTGACCGTACAGGTGACCGACGTCGGCGTAGCGACGATTCTCGCGCCGCCCGACACGGTCGACTCGGGCGCTGTCGCTATGCCGCAGGCCTGGGTGAGGAACTACGGGACCGGCACCGCGACGTTCCCGGTCACATTCAGCTTCGACACCCTGTACTCCGACCTTCAGAACGTCAGCGATCTGGCCGCCGGCGATTCCTCCCTCGTGACCTTTGCCGCGTGGACCGCACTCGCGCGCGGCCCGAACGCCTACCGCTGTGCCACCGGGCTCAGCGGTGACGTCAAACCTGCCAACGATATGCTGGCCGGCTCGGTAACGGTGCGGGTGCGCGACATCGCCTGCATCGAGCTCTTCGCGCCGCCGGACACGGTCGACTCCGGGGCAACCGTAACCCCGCGCGTCGTTGTCGCCAACCTCGGTACGGCGAGCGAGACCTTTGATACGCGGTTCGCCATCGGCGCGGCCTACGCCGACACGATCTCGCTCACGCTCGCGGCCGGAGCAACCGATACAATCGATTTCGCCGCCTGGACCGCGTTCGCCCCCGGGACATTCCCCACGGTCTGCGCCACCATGCTCCCGACCGACATGAACCGGGCCAACGACTCGCTCGCGGACTCGGTTGTTGTCGCGACTTACGGCGGGGTGGCCGAACTGCAGGCCGTGCCCAGAGTGCTGGCGCTGGAACGGCCCCGGCCGGACCCGATGCGCGGAAGCGCCGCAATCCGGCTCAGCATCCCGCACCGCATGCGGGCAAGCCTGACGGTCCGTTCCGTAACCGGCGCGCTGGTCCGGACTCTCTGCAACTCCTCCCTCCTCCCTGCTATCTACTCCCTATCGTGGGACGGACGCGACGACGCCGGCCGCAGCGTGGCCCCGGGCATCTACTTCTGGCGGCTCGAAACCGAGGATAGGACCCTCACCCGCAAGGCGGTCAAGCTCAACTAGACCGAACAGCCCGGCAGTCGAGCTTGAACCCGGGCCAATCCGTCCATGGGTCGCGCGCTGGAGGCGTGATTGAGTCTCGCGAAGTACCTGACGTTGTACGTCAGGGAGTATCGGCGGAAGGGTCGTAAGCTGCGTACTCGCTTGCGTTGGCACTTGTATCCGTAGCTGGATAGCGAGCTGTACGTCAAGCTGAGTCTCGACCTGAATCCGACGCTGAACCGCGCGCTGTTCGGGTAGTTGCACCGGCTGTTGTTCGAGATGTTGATCAGGACGTTGTTCGGTTCGATGTTCACCGCGTTGGCTTCTGACCTCTGCCTTTTGGTCTTTGACTTCTTCCATGGGCCGATGCTGCCCTCCGGGCGGCCCCTGGGCCGACCACTCCACGGAAAATGGCGCGCTGAACGTCGTTCGTGACGGTCAGAGCAGCGGGTCGATGAGAGTATTCGGGTCTATCGCCGGCAATTCGGCGCCTTCTGTCGGTTCCTGGTGGAGATCCGGAAAACCCTCCACCTCGGCCACCACCGTGCGCGATGAGGCGACCATAATCAGCTCGATCTGACGGAGTGTGACCTTCGTGACCTTCGGCGGCGACTGAACTACTTGTGGCTCTACGGCTTTCTCGAGGGTTCGCCGCCGCTTCGGGATTGCTTTCCGCGCGTCCGTGAGCACCCATTCGCGAGGGAGCGTCTCCGGCGGGGCCTGCAACTCCACCATCCGTGTCAGGCGGTGCATCTCCCGACCGATCTCCTTCACCTCTTTGCCGGCTTGGACCAGGACCTTGACCCGGGTCAGGGTAAAATCACTCTGGAACAACCAGCAGACCTGGCTGGCAAGGCGTGGGTGCCGCACCCAGATTGCCTCTTCCACGTCCGAGCCGTCGCCCTCAAGAAACGCCTGCAGGTACTCCTTGAAGTCTACGGCGAGGGCGAGTTCATCACCCCTTGCGGCTTCGGGTCCAGCCGCCTGTCCCGGCATCGCCGCGCGGGTCTTGATGAGTACTCTCACACCGCGGTCCGCTGCCGCGTTCAGCTCGGCGCGGAGTTCCTCCAGCGGTCGAGCATCGATGTTGAGCAGGACAACCGTCTTGGCGTTACGCAGCAGGTCCCGGCAGCGCTCGTAGACCTGCGCAACGCTGGTCAGCTCGAAGATGCCGCCGTGCGCGGGCAGGGAAGCGACATCCTCCAACTCGTGCTCGATCTGGGTCTGCATGCTCTCGAGTTCGCGGCGCTTGGCCTCTATGTAATCACGGATAGGAAGGGCTATGTACGTCGTCGGCCGCGTGCTCTCGTCCGCAAGAACAGCTCCCTTGGTCCGCAGTGAGTCCAGCGCCTTGTAGATGTTGGCGGCCTGCTTGCCGACCATCTGGGCCAGGCGATAGCCGGACGAGCCGGGTTCCTGCAGCAGCGCCCAGTAGACGTCGGTTTCGAGTGCGCTGAACCCGACGCTCGTCAGCAGCGGCTTGACGCGTTCCTTCATGGCGCTGTGTGTCCCCGGTCGTTTCGTCCTTCGTCCTTGGTCCCCTCGTCCTTCGTCTGGGACGGTTCGGACGACGAAGGACGAAGGACGAGTTGACGAAGGACTTCCAGCCCCTTCTCCAGCACCTCGTCCCTGCCGGCGCGGATTCCCTCGACGGTCGGTGCGGCCGGTACGTCTGGTGTGATACCGACGTTCTGGAACCGGCTGCCGTCACCGAACTTCACCCGCATGCCGGTGAACCAGAGACGGCCGCCGCCCGGCAGGCTTACCCACGTTCGGTTGCCGTTGCAGCCGGCGGTCGTACCGCCGACGAACGTCACCCGGCCGGCGTTCTTGAGATAGATGCAGATATCTTCTGCGCCGCCATGGGTCTTCTCATTGACAAGGACAGCGACCGGCCCGTTGTACCGCTGGTTCGGGTCGGGTTGGACTTCGTACTGCCCGGCTCTCCAGCCCTGCTCCAGCCGGGCATAGCCTGACACGACCGGTATCTCGAATATGGCGGACTTAACCGGCATCTCGCTCAGCCTGGCTGACAGAGCGAGCTGCACCATGAATCCCGGATAGCCGCGGATGTCGATTATCAGCCCATCGGTCCGACGCAGCGCCTCGAAGGCCCGCTCGAACTCCGGCAGGCTTGCGAGCCGGCCAATGTCCATGTACCCGATGTTCCCATCAAGCAGCCGGTAGCCGCTTGACTGGCGCTTGCTGGTGAGATGAGCAACCCATTGCTCACGCGTGACCGTTCGCCTCAGGGTCACGTGCAAAATGGGGACTGTACCTTCGCAGGGGACTGTCCCCATTTTGCTCAGGGCAGGGTCCGTGTCGGATGGGGTACAGCCACGGTTTTGCTGGCCTCGGCGGCCCCTGTCGGACAGTGCGGCGGAAAGTCGTGGCAGTCCCTTGGTCATGTCCCTGCGCCGGCGGAAGACCAGCTTTACTTCGGCGCCGGCGGTCCCGAAGCCCAGCATGTCGGCCATGTGGCGATAGAACGCACCCTCGGTCGAATAGGAGAACTGCAACCGGTGCTCGGCAATCAGCTCCGGAACCGTCTTTCCGTCAAACTCGACCAGCTCGTCACCGACGGCTAGCGGCTGACGGCTGACGGCTGACGGCTCTTCCGAATCCCCGGCCCCTGGTCCCTGGTCTCCAATCTGCGTAATCTGTGGATCAATCAGGTCCGTGACGATGACCTTGTTCTCCACCCAGCCGAATTCAATCGGCAGCGCCTGGGGTTCAGGCAGTTCCGGGTAGTAGAAGAAGACGTTGTTGTCGTGCAGGTGCGCGGTGAGCATCCTGAGCGTCCGCACGTACGCGACCGGCGTGTCGGCCGCTTCCACTCTCGGAATCCAATCCGGCAGGCACGACCGCCAGTCTATGTCGCAGAGGTCGAGATGCGGATAGACGTAGCGTACCACGCTCCAGACCTTGAACAGGCCAAGCAGCCGCTCTTCCCGCGTCAGCCCTCGCCCGATTTCGGGCAGCGGCGCCGGCAGTCTCAGACTCATCAGCCTTGCCGCCTCCTCCCTCCTCTCTCCTCCCTCCTCACTCCTCCCTGCCGCCAGTGCCTGCTCAACAATGCCGGGCAACTCGGTCGGGCCAATCGGCTTCTCAGCTACAAGGTCAGGCCTGAACCCGGCACTCCCGTCGTGTGCGACCAACCGCTCGGTGTTGAGCTGAACCTCCACAGCTTCGCCACTCGCAACGCCCCAGTCCTTGTTCCGCAACCTCAGGAGCGCGTCAGTCGGACCGCTCCTTTCCAGGACGACGGCAATACCCGGCTGCGACTGAAGCGCATCAAGCACCTTGTAATGGGTAGTTGCGTAGGGCAGGTTGACGAGGAGAACCGCGGGCTTGGTAGTACTCCTCAGCCTGGAGAAGTCGGTGTCGGGGCAGAGCGCCGCCAGGCGCGCATCGGCCTCTTGTATCGGGTGCAGCGCAGACCCGCCGGTGACTTCCCACTTCTGCCGGTAGGCCCCAAGGCCATTGTCCTCGCTCCATCCCTCGTGGACCCGGCTCATCACCGGCCCGGTCTGAAGCTCCGCGCCCGACTCCCTGCTCCCGGCACGCACGAAGAACCTGAGTATGGGGTCGCTCACGCGCAACCCGCGCGCGGACGGCCAGCGCAAATCCACCAGCAGCCTGTCGACCGCGCCCAGGTCGTTGACCGCTGCCTGGAAGTCAATGAGGAACCCGCACCCGCGCAGCGGCGGCGGTGGAACCCGAACGTAGCCGAGCGACTCGCTCAGCCGCCTCGACTCAAACTCCGCATCCGCCCCTCGTTCCCTTGCTCCCTCTATCCCTCTATCCCTTTTCGCTTCCGCAAACGTCAGCAGATCGCCCAGCGGCTCCAGCAACTCCTCATTGATTGCCTTCGCGATCTCCTCGGCGCTCTCCGCTGCCTCAATCTTTGGTATCGCCCGGACCAGCGCCTGATTCCAGTCGATGGGACTGCCACCGCTTTCCGCCGAGGAAAACGGTGGCTGTACCCTTCCGGAAAACCGTGCCTGTACCCGCTCCTGTTCCGAGGACGGTGGCTGTACCCGTCCAGACACGATTGCCGGGTGGAACAGGTAGATCTTGCCCCACAGGTCGGCTAGCGCTTCGAGTCGCTTCAGCCGGAGCGCGGGGTCGAGAGAACGAGGGGGCATGGGGCTAGGGATTGGGCGTCAGGGTTCGGACGGACGCACAAGTGCCGGCAATGTCGAGTAGGCGGACAGTCTCGGGGGCGTAAGGCACTGGATAGATAGAAGTTAGGGTAGAGACCGAAGAGCGGGCTTCTCCCGTACCTCTGCCTCTTCCTTCACCTGCGCCCAGCATCGTTATTGTGTTCTCTCTGCAACTAAGATGTCGATTCAAGATCGTGAGTTCATGATAGCGCGCAGGTGTGGGATACGCAAGACCCTCCGGGAGAGGTCTAGGTTGAGGATGGAGATTCTCGGGTCCTGTCTCTGCGTCAACCTCGCCCTTGACCTCGACCTTAACCTCTTTCGTGGTCCTTGCCATTGCCTTCGTGCCGGACGTTCTAGAAGCCAAACAAGAGAAACGGGAGGGGCGAGGCGCGGTTGCCCCTCCCGTCAAAGGAGCCGCGGCTACTGACGGCTAGCGTTGTGTAACCAACTTCCGCGTCTCCTGCTATTTACCATATCGCCGTTCATTGCTGTACGCCGCGCGGCGCCAGGGCCTGACGTACGGCAATCGACCATATCGTCACGTGGCCGCGCGGGCGCGCTACTCGTCATACCTCTCCTTTGCTCAGAGGCCGGCGTAGCAGCCTTCGGTGGCCGATTTGCCGGTGACGCAGACGCCCTCGAATTCGTGGACCCGGTAGCCCACCGCATACGGCGTGCTGCCGCTATCACAGGCCCCGAATGCCCGGTCTTTGTCCCTCAAGCGCACTGCCTCCGGTGCCTCGTATTCCCGCTCTACCTCCTGGCCTCGGTCGTCTTTCGTCGGGTTGACTTGTTTGTTCATGTCCATCACCTCACTGGATAGTGAGCTTCACCGTCCGCGTCTCGCCTTCGCATACCAGCTTGACGAAGTAGACGCCACTCGCGAGCCTGCGCGTGTCCAGCTTGGCCGTGTTCATGCCCTGCCGGGCCGGGCCGGAGAAGAGCCGCGCCGCCAGCGAGCCGGTGATGTCGTACAGCTTGATGCTTACGTTCCCGGCTGCCGGCAGCGTGTAGCTTACCATGTCGACGCCGCGGAGCGGATTGAAGGAGACCTTCAACGTGAGAGCAAACGTATCGTGTTGCGGTGGTCTTTGACCCACGCCCCAACTGCAGCCGATGCCGGCAACCTCGTCCAAGAGCCAGCCGCGCCCGGTCTCGGTCCCGTCCGAGGCGAAGCGCCAGCGGACCCGGAACGTGTCGTCGTCGCTCACCGGGATAGTGGCAATCGACTGGTCCCAGCCGGACGACCCGCCGGACCAGCCCGAGTCACCCAGGGCGGCGACAGCGCTGTTGTAGGGCACGCCGGCAAAGATGGGAAGCCGCGTCCAGTTCTCGCCGCCGTCGGTCGTATAGAGGAAGTTGCCGCCGTCGTGGAGCCACTCGGTGTTGAAGCTGTGCTGGAAGGCGATTGCCGGGTTGTTCTGAGTCGCGGTGTACTTGGGCGAGGTCAGGAAGGAGTTCTCGTCGTTGTCGTAGTAGCCACTCACCCGGTTGCCCCAGACGAACGAGTCCATCGGCGGCCAGGTCCAGGGAGTCACCGGCACGCCGCGTTCCCAGTAGCCGGGGTCGGGGTTGGGTATGAGACCGCCGTCGGTCAGGTCAAAGAAGTCGACGAAGTTGCAGCCCTGGAAGAGCGCGGTGCGGGCGTCGTTGGGCTGGTTCTGGTCCCCGGACAGGAGCGTCGTGCACCTGGCCGTGAAGACGCCGGACTCGAGGGTCAGGGAGTCGAACATGACCGAGACGGTATCACCCGGCCCCAGCGAAGCGACGGCCTTCGTGCTCGGCGAGTAGCTGCCCGGGCTGATACTGAACCGGGCGTTGAACGGCCCGGTGCTTGTGGTCCCGTAGTTCTTGATTCTCACCAGGGGCGGTATCTTCCAGCTCGGCAGCAGGAAGGATGCGACCGGGCGGAAGATGCAGTCGGTGCCGACGTCCAGTGCCAGGAGCACCTCGTACACCCAGAATCCTCCGGAGAGCTCATACCCGGTCCCGCTGCCGGTGCCCTGCACGGCCAGTCCGGCTGAGCCGTCCAGGGCAAAGCCGTACCCGGTGCCGGGAGCGCCGCCGGAGCTGGTGGAACTCCACGGCAGCAGGTACGTATCCCCGAAGGTGAGCGCAGTGAGCAGCAGTAGCAGGGGCGCGGCGCGTGCCATTATGTTGCGCATCTCCGCCTCCCGCTACTTCCGCAGTCCAGCCAACTCGGCCCGGAGGGCCTCAAGCTCCGCCATCATCTGCCGGTTCTGGTCGAACAACTGCTGGTTCTGTTCGTATAGCGCCTGGATTGCGGCCAGGGCCACGCCGTCGGCGTCGGCCATGTTGATGCCGGTCTCGGTCTCGCCCACACCGAAGGCGTTGTGGAAGTCCTGCGCCACCGGGCCGATGTGACGTGTGCCATCGTTCTGGTCCTTCATCTTGTAGTTCCGCACGCGCAGGGCCGCGACCTTCTCAAGCAGGGCCTGCTTGTCCACCGGCCGGAAGTCCTCTTTGGTCATGCTGTCGCAAGCCGATTCCCACGAGTTCGAACCCGACAGGAGTTTGACGCCGGTCGTCATCCCGGCGTTGGAGAAGAACCACGTTCCACCCCGCGCCCGAACCCGGAACTGGTCGTTCCCAGCCGTATGCACGCTCTCGCTCGGCGCTTGGGAGTAGTCACTCCACACAAACGAGCCTGAGTGATTGGCGCGAGCGAAGCGCCCGGCCGCGAAGCAGTGAGAACCCAGGGCCCTGTTGTTGCTGCCACCCGGAATTGCCGAGGCCTCGTCGCTCGCTCTGTTGTAGAAGCCGCCGCCGACAGTGGCGCCGTGGCCGCTCGCGGTGTTCTTGGACCCGCCTGCAACCGTGGCGATCCAACCGCTCGCGGTGCATGAGTCGCCGCCGCCAACCACGGCGAACGAGTCGCTGGCGGCGTTGTAGTGCCCGCCGCCGACCGTGGCGCATTTGCCGCTCGCGGTGTTGGTGTCGCCGCCGGCGACCGTGCTGCGCCAGCCGCTGGCGGTGTTGTGGTTCCCGCCGGCGACCGTGGCGTACGCGCTGCTTGCGTTGTTGTACTCGCCGCCGCCGACCGTCGCGCCGGATTTGGCCGAGCCGTCCGGGACGGCCTGGTTGTTGGACCCACCGCCGATGGTGGCGCATGGGCCGTTGGCGTAGTTATCGTACCCACCGCCGACCACAGACCACCAGTTGCCCGCGGTGTTGCCACTGCCGCCGCCAACGAAGGCGCAAGTGCTGTCGGCGACATTGTCCATGCCGCCGCAGACGGTCGCGCCGGAGTCCGCATCCTCTCTGCCGGCAACGTTGTAGCCGCCGGAGAACACGCCGCTGTACTTCGCGAAGGCCGAGTCGTGCGCGCCGCCACCGACCGTGCTGTAGTCGCGGGTCACGTAGTTGTTTGCCCCGCCGGCGACTGTGGCGTAAGTGCCGCTCGCGGTGTTGGACCACCCGCCGCCGACCGTGCAGTGGTCGTCGGCCTCGTTGCTGTACCCGCCGCAAACCGTGGCGCCCTCCCAAGTGGCCCTGTTGTATCTGCCACCGCCGACAAACGTGTACCTGTCTTCGGCTCGGTTGTGGACGCCGCCTGCGACTACTGCGCCGGAGTCGTAGGCCCCCTCGCCAGCAACGTTGTTAAGACCGGATAGCACGCCGCTGACATACCCTCGCGCGGTGTCGTACACACCGCCAGCGACCGTCGCGTACCAACCGGCGTCGTTCTGCCGCCCGCCGCCGATCGTGGAGTAGATGCCGCGCGCAACATTGCTGTCCCCGCCGGCGACCACGGCGTACCCGCCGGTTGCAGTGTTGTATCGGCCGCCGCCGACTGTTGCACCCCACCAGCTCGCCGTGTTGCCGTGCCCGCCTCCGACCGTGGCGTACCTCGAAACCGCGCGGTTCAGGCACCCTCCGGCCACCACCGCCCCGGTGTCTTCGCCCACGCCGCCAGCCACGTTGCCCAGGCCGGACAGCGCGCCGGAGTAATGGGCCTTCGCCGTGTCGCCGTGGCCGCCTCCGATCGTAGCATAGGTGCCGCTTGCGGAGTTGTAGTACCCGCCACCCACCGCCGCATAGGTGCCGCCGGAAGAGTTGGACCGCCCGCCAGCCAGGCTGGTGTAACTGCCGCTAGCGTAGTTCTCGGACCCGCCGGCTATGGCCGAATAACCTCCATATGCGCGGTTTGCGTACCCTCCGGACGCGGTGGCGTAGTCATCTGAAGCACGGTTGCGTTCCCCACCGCCAACCACGCAGGCCTCGAAGTCCTCGCCGGACACCCCGGTGGTGCAGGCGACCCCGAGGTTGACGTGGGTGAAATGGTTGGTGCCGTAGAGCACGTTGTCCGCGCCGCCCTTGGCGATGCCGAGATTGTGGACCGTGTAGAGCACGCTGTCCGTACCGACCCGCTCCCAGGCGTCGTCGCCGCCGGCCTGCGCGTTGACGTACGCCTTGGTCGCCCATTCGGAGTCGGCAACCGTGGTGTCGGCCTTGAAGCCCGCCGCCGCCTGCAACTTGCCCGTGAACTTGCCCTTGCCCTCAACATCCACGTTCCAGGTCGGGTCCGCCACTCCGACGCCCAGCCTGGTGGGCGTGTCGCTGTGGTAGAACACCACCGCGTTGGGTGTTGAGGTCGAGCAGTTCTTGCCGAAGGCGAAGGTGTAGTCCGCTGCACCGCGGGTACGGGTGCGATATCCTGCTGCCAGACCGTAGTCGCCTGCAACCGTGTCCTGGCGCCCGCCGGCCACCGCGGCACCCAGGCCGCTCGCCGTGTTGCTGTCCCCGCCGGCGACTGTGGCGTACGAGGCGCTGGCGGTGTTGTAGTTCCCGCCGCCGACCGTGGCCCGGCCGCCGCTCGCGGTATTGCCGTAGCCGCCGCCCACGGTTGCGCTGACACCGCTGCCGGTGTTTGTGCTGCCGCCGGCGATGGTCACGGCCGAACTCGCGGCCTTGTTGCGGTAGCCGCCGCCGATTGTGGAATAGGTGTAGTTGTAGCCGTCTACTCCGACCGTGCACCTGACGCCGAAGTTGACGTCGGTGAATGCGTCGCCGTAGAAGGCGTTGTCCGCGCCGCCCCGGGCGATACCCAGGTTGTTGACCGTGTAGAGTACGCTGTCCGAGCCGACCCGCTCCCAGGCGTTGTCGGCCGCGCCGAGGCTGTCGTTGGCCGGTGCCCACGCGCTGCCGTTCCACTTGAGAATCTGGTTGGCGGTCGCGCCCATCTGGTTCAGCTTCGGCGCGGTCACTGCCGCGTCCTTGAGTTCAGCCGTGTTCACGGTCGTGTCCCGGATGTCGGCCGAGCTGACCTCACCATCGGTAATCATTGAGCCCGTCACCGAGTTCGTCTGCGCCTCGTTGACGTACCGCGCGTCGCCCCAGGTCGCGTCGAACTGCACGGTCCCGGTCGTGGTTATCGGGTTCGGCGTGCAGACCACGCCGGTCGCCTGACTCACGCTTGTGACTGTCCCGCCGCCGGAATGCACGTCAACGTAGCCCTTGGTCGCCCATTCGGAATCGGCAACCGTGGTGTCGGCCTTGAATCCGGCCGCGGCCTGCAGTTTGCCCGTGAACTTGCCCTTGCCGGCAACGTCCACGTTCCAGGTCGGGTCCACTACCCCGACGCCCAGCTTGGTAGGTGCCCCGCTGTGGTAGAACACTACTGCCCGCGGGGTCTCTGTTGAGCAGTTCTCGCCAAAGGCAAACGTGAAGTCGGCTGCGCTCCTCGTGCGGGTGCGATAGCCGGCGGCCATGCCGTAGTCGCCGGCAACCGTGTCCTGGCGCCCGCCCGCAACCGCGGCGCCCAGGCCGCTCGCGGTGTTGCTAGCCCCGCCACCAACCGTAGCGTGGGTGTTGCTCGCGGTGTTATCGTACCCGCCGCCGACCGTGGCATAGGCGCCGCCGCTCGCGGTGTTGTAGTACCCGCCACCGACCGTGGCGTAGTCGGCGCTCGCGGTATCTCGGTGCCCGCCGCCGACCGTGGCGTACCTGCCGCTCGCGGTGTTGATCTGCCCGCCGCCGACCGTGGCGAACCCGGTATCCGCGATGTTGCTCATCCCGCCGCCGACCGTGGCGTACCAGCCGCTCCCGGTGTTGGAATACCCGCCGCCGACCGTGGCGTAGCTGGTATCCGCGTTGTTGGCCCGTCCGCCGCCGACCGTGGCGCCATAGCCGCCCGCGGTGTTGCTGTAACCGCCGGCGACCGTGGCGTACATGTCGGTTGCGCGGTTCGCGCGGCCGCCAGCCACCACCGCGCCCGTGTCTCCGGGAGCGTCGCCAGCCACATTGTTCCAACCGGACAGCGCGCCGGAAGCATACGCCATCGCCGTGTCCTTGTATCCGCCGCCGACCGTGGCCTGGCCGCCACTCGCGACGTTGTACGCGCCGCCGCCGACCGTAGCGTAGTTGCCGCTCGCGGTGCTAACGTACCCGCCGCCGACCGTGGCCCACTCGCCGCTGGCAAGGTTGCTGTCCCCGCCGGCGACCGTGGCGTGGTGGCCGCTCGCGACATTGCTGTCTCCACCGGCGACCGTGGCGTACGAGCCGCTGGCGAGGTTGTAGTACCCGCCGGCGACCGTGGCGCGGGTGCCGCTCGCGGTATTGCCGAAGCCGCCGCCCACGGTCGCGCTGACGGCGCTGGCACTGTTCGTGCTGCCGCCGGCGATAGTCACGGCCGAGCTGGTGGCTTTGTTACGGTAGCCGCCGCCGATCGTGGAGTAGTTGTAGTTCTGCCCGTCTACTCCGACCGTGCACATGGCGCCGAAGTTGACGTCGGTGAATGCCTGATCGCCGTAGAGCATGTTGTTCGCGCCGCCCCGGGCGATACCCAGGTTGTTGACCGTGTAGAGTACGCTGTCCGAGCCGACCCGCTCCCAGGCATTGTCGCCGCCGGCTTGCGCGTTGACGTACGCCTTGGTCGCCCATTCGGAATCGGCAATCGTGGTGTCGGCCTTGAAGCCAGCCGCCGCCTGCAACTTGCCCGTGAACTTGCCCTTGCCGGCAACGTCCACGTTCCAGGTCGGGTCCACCACCCCAACGCCCAACTTGGTAGGCGCACCGCTGTGGTAGAATACAACAGCCCGCGGGGTCGTGGTCGAGCAATTCTCACCGAAGGCAAACGTGTAGTCGGCTGCGCTGCTGGTGCGGGTCCGATAGCCGGCCGCCAGACCGTAGTCGCCTGCCACCGTGTCCTGGTGCCCGCCCGCGACCGCGGCGCCCAGGCCGCTCGCAGTGTTGCTGTCCCCGCCGGCGACCGCAGCGTTCCAGCCGCTCGCCTTGTTGTGTTGCCCGCCGGCGACCGTGGCGTACTCGCCGAGCGCGTAGTTAGAGCGCCCGCCGGCGACCGTGGCGTAGGTGGTACCCGCGACGCACCAGTACCCGCCGCCGACCGTGCCGTAATTATCGGTGACACCGTTAGTCCAGCCACTCGCCCCGCCGCCGCCTATCGTCCCGCCGACGGCGCCAGAAGTTAC
>Ga0163209_1000170_pt1 | contig 26306 bp, 13 predicted proteins | sample Kivu_160m_FD_113538 | JGI IMG/M metagenome (GOLD analysis project Ga0163209, IMG submission 113538) | Freshwater microbial communities from Lake Kivu, Western Province, Rwanda to study Microbial Dark Matter (Phase II) - Kivu_160m | ecosystem: Environmental > Aquatic > Freshwater > Lake ...
ATCCAGTCGAGGAGCTCCTCGGGGTGGCCGGCGGGACCGGCGACGATGATGCTCAGGAGCGGGTCGAACCTCTTCAGGTTTTCGAGCAGGGTGAAGTCCTCGGCCCGGGCGTCCGCCGAATCGAGCAGGGCGATCCGGATGCCGTTGTCCTTGATGAAGCCGAGGATGTCGCCCTCCATGCTGCAGAACAGCAGGCGAAAATCGGAGGCGACGGCCGAATCCTTCAGGAGATCGTAGAGGGTCGGCTCTTTGCCGATGATCAGGAGGTTCTCGGCGAGTTCATCCGGCATGGCGTTGGATGCTTTTTATCTTAGCAATAAAGCGGGGTCGCGTCTACACTTTCCCTTTTTAGAAAGCAGGTACACAGACGGTGTGTGTACCTAATCGCGAAAAGCGGCACATGTTGACGCGATTTGTCGCGAGGTACATACACCGTCTGTGTACCTAATCTGGCCTCATTTTTTAGCCGCGCCGGGCCGGCTCCGGAGGAATTGGATGCGGACGCGCTCGCCGCTTTCCTCCTCCAGGCGGACGGTCTCGTAGCGGGCTTGGGCCAGGTACTTGAGGTGAGCCCGGAGATAGGCCAAGCCCTGCGTCGAGAGGAAATCGAGCCAGGCTCCGCGGGCCGTCTCGTCCATGACCTCAGGCGTCTCTTCGACGAACGTCATCTGCGTTCGGGGGGTCAGCCGGCTGGCCGTGGAGGAGCGCCGCTTGGAATAGACGTTCAGCCCGTCGATGAGCTCGAGCTCGTCGAGATGCGGCTGCCAGCGGGCCGCCCAGCGGGCGTAGCGGTCGTAGAACTTCTTGTTGGACTCCCTGATCCTCGGGTCGGCCTGCATCTCGCCGACGATGAACGACCGGAGCTCCTCGCCTGCCTCCTTGTAGGCCTTGTAGATCGGAAGGTCCAGATAGCGGTAGTAGGTGTACCAGCCCCTCGGGATCCAATAATCGCGGAAGAGGTAAGGGGAGTAGTTGGAAAATTGCTGAACCCATTCGTGCGAGGGATAGCCGTGGAGGTTGAGGTAGACGTCGGGGAACCATTTGGCGTTGAGGCCGCGGCGGACCAGGGCTTCCGGCAGGATCGGCCGGGCCGATCCGCTCATGGACCCGACGTCGATGCCGAGCGAACCGTAGCGGCCGGCATGCAGGCTGTGGAACGGAGTCAGCTTCTGGAGCTCGTAGGCCAGGGCGGCGCCGTCCGGATTCTCCAGGGGCTCGAAGATAAAATTGATCCGGTTGACGAAATCCTGGTAGCTTTTGTCCGAGGCCAGGAGCTCGGCCAGCTTCAGGATATAGTTCGTCGCGGAGACTTCGTTGGCGTGCTGACGGCCGCTGAGAAACAGGGTCGGCTTCTGGGCGATGAGGCGGGGGACGCTGACGTACGGGCCGAGAGGCTTGAAGATCTCGATCACCGGCACGTTTCTTTTCTCGTAGGACCGGCCGCCCGTGAACGCCCGGACGAGCGGAAGCCGGCCCAGCTTGCCCACGACGTCCTCGACCATGTCGGGAGAAAGAATCCGGCCGGTGTCGACGATCGCCTCCCCCGGTTTGAGCGGCGGAAGCGCGGCTTTCGCCTGCGGCTCGGGAGGCAGGACGGCGAGGGTCTCCTCCTTGGCCATATCCTTCGCGCTGAGCTTGAGCCGGATCGTGTTCAGTCCGGGGTAGCTCAATCCCGCGGAGAGGAGCCCCTTGTCGGCGAGGTCCCTGTACGAGGCGAGGATATCGAGACAGGCCAGGTAATCCGCGTCCTTTTCGAATTCGAGCTCGGCAGTGACGCTTTCGATCCTCTCGTCGAGGCCGTCGTAGACCAGGGCAGGGATCATGACCGACTTGCTCTTGAGGGCGGGGAAGGCGATCCGGCGGCTGGCTTCGTCTTTCCCCGGCTCCTTCCATTTGACGATCATCTGGGGCGAGGGCGCCAGCCAGTCCTCGAAGGTCACCTTGATCCGGGGGGCTTCCCCTTCGGCCGAGGGATGGATCATCGGGAAGACGTTGCCCGGCGCCGAGTACCTCGACGTATCCTCGGGCAGATCCTGTTCGTCCACGTCGAGCTCGGTGATCCCGCGGAGGAAATCGAGCGTGTCGAAATAGAGCTCGTCGTGCAGGGCTTCGAGGGAGCTGACGATCTCCTCGTCCAGGCCGAGCCTGTAATCGGGCTCGCTCGACCACAGCTCGAGCTTCAACTGCTTGAAGTAGGGCTGCTTGGTGAACGTCGGCGCGTTGCCCGTCTTTTTCTGGATGTGGGCGTAGACGGGCGCCAGGACCTGGTCCTGATAGAATTCCCAGACTTTCTCCAAATCCCCCTTGACCGCGCCGTCATAGACGGTCCGTTCGCCCTGCTCGATCCTGAGCCAGCCCGTCGTCAAGGTTACGCTGCCCCATTCGGGGAGAGCCTTCATATAGGGGATTTCGCGCACGTGAGGCTGGAAAGCTTGCTGCCAGAGGACGGCGTTCTTGGCGTCCAGGGCGACGGCTTCATAGATCGGCTCCCGCGGCGGCGTCATTTCGAACCGGATCCTGTCGAGTGCCAGGTTGAGTTCCCGGGACAGGATCTCGTCGGCGGGGTAGAGTTCCTGGAGCCAGCGGACGGGCTCGGCATAGAACCGCTTCGGGCGGCTGAAATCCTCTTTCGCTTCGGCGAAGCGGACGACTAGCTGATGGACGGGCTTGCCCTTGAGCGCGGGGAGGACCTTTTCCACGAGCCAGTAGAAACCCTGCTTGTAAGAAGAGGACACATCGACATCGGCCTTGAGCTTGAGAGAATCGGCGAGGAGAGCCTCGACCTGCCTTTTGGTTTTCAGGCGCGTCTCGGGCGATTCGCTCAATCCCAGGCTGACCTTGGTCGGCCCGGCCGCGGCGTCCACGGTTTTCATCTTCTCTTCGACGAGGGCGAGCGCGTCGGCACCTTCCCAGGAGAAGGCCTGATCCTTTTCGAAGACGGTTTTTCCGGCGCTCGCGACGAAGCTCCTGACGCCGATGGATTCGGCTTTGATCTGCCCGGCCAAGTTTTTTTTGACCTCGTCCTCGAATCTAGGGTTCGGCTGGGGGAGATAGAGCTCGGCCTGGAACGACTCGAGGGGCTGGTCCTTGAACTCCTCGCCGAGCTTCTTGAGGCTCTGGGCGAAGAAGGCTTCGGCCGCTCCTTTTTCGCCTTTCAAAAAGCGCTCGAGGTCGAGGGGGATGTCGCCGACCTGCGGCCGGCCGTCACCGTATTCCTCCAGGTAGGGGAACGTTCGGGCGAAATACGAGAGGACCTTGTCCAGGCCGTTGGCGTCGGCGGCGAGGAAGGCGAGGGCGTTCGATTTGTTGAAGGCGCGCGGCACGACCTGGATCAAGCCCTTGCCGCTTTCGAGCGGAGGAACCTTCAGCTTACCGATCCGCTGGAGCTCCAGGACGAGGGCGTTCGGTCCGACGAGCACGGGAGCGGCGAGCGTTTTCCGGTTCTCCACCTCTTTGTCCAGATAAACGATCGGAAACGAGGCGCCGGCCGTCTGGAGGATGAGCCTGGAGGCGAGCGGGGCGAGGCCCCGGATGGCGCCGGCCTGCGGAACGACGATCCGCGCGTCCAGCGCGTCAGGGATTCCGTCCCGGTCCAGGTCGCCATAGAAACCCCGCGTCGTGAAGAGCCCGGTCAGGTCGAAGTCCTTGCCCGCCCCGTCGCCCCGGGCGACGTCCTTAAACGACGGCGTCAGGATCCGGCGGGGCGTCCCGACGCGGGGGATGACGGTCGGGAGGTTCGTTTTGCCGTAGCGGAGCCAGACCGAGACCTGGGCGCAGCCGGGATAGCTCAAGAGCTCCGTTTTTTCGCCCCGCCGGTGCCCATCGCGCAGGGCGCCGAAGGCCAGGGCCGCTTTCGCCAGGTCGTCTTCGTCCGTGACGTAGATGTCCACGCTCAGGTCCTTGACCTCGCCCGCGTTGAACGAAAGCTTTTTGAGCGAGCCCGGCCCCTTCTTCAAGGCCGGGAACTCGTAGCTCACGGATTTGATGATCGTCCGCTGGAGGTTCACCCCTTCGCCGGCGAGATACTGGGTGATGTCCTTCTCGAGCGCGGCGTACGTCGCGCCTTCCTCCCGGCCCCAGATGTCCCAGAGATACGGCCAGCGGAGAAAGAAGGCCCGGCCGGTCTGGAGCAGGGCGTCCTCGGAGCCCGCGGCGAGTACGATCCCCGTCTGGGCCTTCGTCGCGAAGACGGCCACGTAGCCTTGCTGGGGGCCGAGCTCGGGCACGGCGATGGACTTGTCCTTGACGGCCGCCCGGAGCCACTTGATGTTCGTCCCGATCAGGATCGGATTTTCGGCGCGCTCGATGTCGGGCACTTCGGACTCGCGCTTGACGAGGGCAAAATCCTGGGCCAGGCTCTCGAGGTTGGCCCGGGAGGCGATGTCGGCGGCGACGGCGAGCTCCGCCGCATTCGGATTGTCGGGGATGACCAGGCACAGGGAGACCCGGTCGGCCAGATTGTCGCCGTCGGTGTCCCGGATTCCCTTGCCGAGGAGAAAGAGATGGGCGAGGCTCCCCAATTCCGCCCAGGCCGCCCCTAGAGCAACGGTCATGACGATGATTCCGATGGCGATTTTCTTCATTTCTCTTGCTCCGTGCCGTCCGTCGATATGTTTGCGGGGCCGAATCCCCATTTTCCAATCGGGGAAAGAGCGCCGCTCAGTATTAATCCCAAATACCCCGCGTTCGACACGGGGATGGGTTTATCACAAGGATTATAGAAGGCGGGGTGAGGGAAATCAACGTGCGCGCGTTTGAGGCGCGGGCCGGAAAAGAGTATAGTGAGGGCAAATCGTCCGTGGAAGGAGGAACCATGTTCAAGGAATTCAAGGAATTCGTGAGCAAGGGCAACGTCATGGACTTGGCCGTCGGCGTCATAATCGGCGCCGCGTTCGGCAAGATCGTCTCCTCGTTCATCGAGGACATCGTCATGCCGGTCGTCGGTCTGGTGTTCGGCAAGGTCGACTTTACGAGCCTGTTCATCAATCTCTCGGGCGGGACGTACGCGACCCTGGCCGAGGCCAAAGCGGCCGGCGCCGCAACGCTCAACTACGGGACCTTCATCACGACCGTGATCGATTTCCTGATCATCGCCCTGGTCATCTTCCTGATGGTGAAATGGGCCAATAAGATGCGCCGGCCCGCCCCGGCGGCCGCCCCGACGACCAAGACCTGCCCCTTTTGCTTCACGACGATTCCGATCCAAGCCGTCCGCTGCCCGAACTGCACCGCCGATTTGAAGAAATAGCGGCGAACGCCATCGAACGCCGGTCCCTGCGGCCCGCAGGCGGAGGAAGCTATCCTGGCCGGCGGGCTGAAACCTCGGACGTCGATTCGGGATTTCTTTGCTCCTGAAACGAACTCCGCGGCCGGGGGAAATTGCAATGGGCGCTTTTTTCACATAGAATCGGTAGCTCCGCCGGCCGAGAATCATGATGAAAAAAGCGTTCGCGCGCGTCCTCGTCGCCCTGGCGTCTGTGGTCGTCACCCTGGCGGCCGCCGACCTCATTCTGAGCTGGGTCAATCCCAACCGCTTCACGCCTCCGAATGTCCATCCCTTCCAGAAGCCGGCCCTCTACCGCCTGTCCAAGGTCAAGGAGCTCGGCTATGAGCATGTGCCCGAGGCGAGGGTCGAGATCGAGGGGATCTCGTACAAGATCAACAAGCTCGGCTACCGGGACATCGAGCACCGGGTCCGCAAGTCGGGCCGCCGGGTCGTCGTCGTCGGGGATTCCGTGACCTTCGGCTGGAACCTCCCCCTGGAGGACACGTACCATTACCAGGCTCGCGAGAGGCTGGCGGCCCTCGGCCTGCCGATCGAGGTCCTGGCCATGGGGATCACGGGCTACAACCTCGTCCAAGACTATTATCTGATCAAAGAGCGGGCCTTGAGGTTCGACCCGGATCTGATCATCCTCCAGGTCTGCCTCAACGACTTCGAGAAGACGATCAAGATCCGGACCGACCCCGAGCAGCGGTTCATGCTCACCCAGTACGGCGAAATCTTCGTTCCCTATATGGTCAAAAAAACGGGCTTGAGCCGCTGGCTGATGGCCTGGTCCTACCTCTTCAAGCTTTTAAACCTGAAGCTCGGTTCCCGGCCCGGGGCAATAGACGACGGCGGCCGCCGGGAGTATTATTCGAAGGGATCGGAAACGGCCGTCGCCTATTTGCGCCGGACGAAGGCCCTCTTGGCCGGAACAGCCTGCCGGTTCGCCGCTGTAGTCTTTCCCTTCCGGCCGAAGGACATGGTCCGGCCCTACACGACGTTCTACAAAACCATTCTCGAGGAGCTCCGGGACTTGTCGATCCCCACGCTCGACCTGAGCGCCGCGCTCAATGCGGCCGAAGCCGCGCCGGAGTCGATGTGGGTCGATTATCTCCACCCCAGCCGCGCGGGCAATCAGCGCGCGGCCGAAGCCCTGGCCGGATTCATCCTGTCCATCCTGGGGGACAAGGCGGATGGCCCGGCATAAAAAAGGACTGCTGGCCGCCCTCGCCGTCACACTCCTTTATCTATCCGCCTACTATTATCTCGATTTCAAGAACAGGATCCTGGCGTTCGACGACTGCTCCAGAACGGAGGCCGGCTTCGTCTTCTATCCTCGCGAGTTCCTGCGCCTGCGCTCCCCGGCCGATATCCGCTTCACCTTCAACAAGGACGTCGCGAGCGTCGGGATCGTCTGGAAGGAGCCTTCCGAGTCCGCGGTGCCGACGAAGCTCTCGAGCCGGCAATGGGCGCTCATCGTCGAGGATGAGGTTCACATCGCCCGCGTGGACCTCGTTCCCGAGCAGGCCGAGAGAGCCCTGGCGATGCGCATCACCCGCACGCCTCTTTTACGGCCTTCCTTCCTGCTCATCCAGTTCCTGGCCGCCTTTACTCTGGCCTTTCTCTTGTGGGAGCTCGCGAGCTGGGCCTACGGCCTGTTTTTGTCCAAAGAAGGCCCCACCGGCGAGCTTCAAGACCGGCTGACGCGAGCGAGCCTGATGGCCGTCGCCCCTTACTTCGTTTACGTCCTGCTGAATCTGGACCTCTACCGGCGCGTTTTCCGGGAATGGAACGTTCCTTTGGCCAAGGGCTTGCTTTTCAACGCTCTCCTTGCTGTTTTTCTGACCGCGGCCTATGCGGCGGCGGTGCGATTCAAAGCCAAGAGGATCCTCTGGCCGATCCTGTTCAGCGGGCTCGTCCTTCTTCTCACGCCGAAATTCAGGCTGGAGATCTGCGGGGACGCCGTGGAATGGCTGCGGGTCATCGGCTCCGTGCCCGGGCAGTTCGGCCGATACAACGCGACGACTGTCAGTTTCGCCGAATCAGCGAGCGTCCTGCTGGGCAAGGGTGTGCTCGGGATCCTGCGGGCGGTCTTCGGCGAGGTCGACCCGGCGGCGGTCTATACGTTCATGGGCAAAGCCCAGGGGATCGCCTGCGCTTTCGCTCTGTACGCTTTCATTTTTCGCCGCTCCTCGCTCTCCGAGCGGCAGAAAACGCTGTACTATATCCTGGCAGCGGCCCTGCCCGCCTCCGTTTTTTTCCTCGGCTTTCCCGAATTCGCCTATTATGCCCTCCCGTGCCTGCTTCTCTCGCTGATCTTTGCCGATCGCTACCTGCGCCAGGAGCGGGGGGATCAATGGCTGCTCCTGGCCTCGCTTGTCCTGAGCATCGGGGGGCTGTTTCACGGATCGGCCTGGTTTTCGCTCCCGGCCCTCGCCGTCCTCCCGTTCTTGAAGCGGAGAGCCTTTCCCCGGCTCGGGGCCGCGTTCTTCTATCTCCGAAGTGCCGCGTGGCTCGCCGCGGGCCTGGTCCTGCCTCTCCTCGCCCTCGCCGCCGTCAGCGGGCTGGCCGGAACGAAGCTCGTTTTTTACACGGCGCTCGGAGGCGCGGGCGCGGACAAATTCGTCAAGATCTTTCCGACCATGCTCCGCTATTGGAACGACAAGAATTTCGCCGAAAAAGCCTATATTTTCCTCCGCGGCTGGATTTTCCTCATCGGCTTTCCGCTTCCGCTGCTGGTCCTCGGCTTTCGCCGGGTGAAGGCCGCGGCCCGGCCGGCCTTGTTCGACATCGTCCTGCTCTTGGCGGCGCTCGGCCAGCTGGCTATCGTCTTTTTCTGGGGGTTCGACCTGAACATCAAGGATTTCGACCTCTATATGGTCCCCCAGTTCCTGATCATGCTTGTCTTGTTGAAAAAGACGGTCCGCGAGGGATTCGAGGACGGCAGCCTGGGCCGCGCGGTCGCGCTGATTCTGCTTATGACCCTCTTGAGCCCCATCGGGTTCTTCCTGGCGATGACGTCTCAGTGAATGAGACTTCCCGCCGCATTGAATTAGCCTCCCAGTTCGTTTACAATCCCCCCTGAGCGCGGCTTGTATGTTTGAAAAAAAAGTCGGCTATCTCATCGCCGCCCTGGCCTTGGCCGCGGCCGCGTGCGGGCGGATTCCTCAGTCGGATTTCCGGCTTCTCCGTCTCGTCGACCGGCTCGAAGCGAAGAACGTCGTGGCCGGCCCTTTCGCCGCGGGCTCGTTCGACGCGGCGGATCCCGTCTATTTTTACGAGAAGAGCCGGCCGCTCTCCGACCTTGGATCCGGAGAGAATCCATTCGGCCTCAAGAGAAAGATGTCCGTCCTGGGCCGTGACGTCAACGCTCTGGTTTCTCCTCCGGGGAGCCAGTACGCGTTCGACATCGAGATTCCCGAGAACGGCATCCTGGAATTCGAGGCTGGGATCGCCCGGGGCGTCAATTCCGAAGCCGTGCGCAAACGGCTCGCCGCCGGCGAGGAGAACGTCCTGTTCCGCGTTCGGCTCGAAATGTCGGGCCGGGCCAAGACGATTTACCAGGAATCGCTCTCCCTTCCTCCCTTGACGGCGGAGCGGACGGCCAAGCTCGTGCCGGCGCGCGTCGCTCTTCCCGCTTCGGGCGGCGCGGGCCGGGTTACGTTCGCGACCGAAGGGCCGGCCGGCGCGTTTTCGTTCTGGGCCGACCCCGTCGTCTTCAGCCCGGCCGGCAAGGGCCGGAAGGTCATCCTCGTCTCCATCGATACGCTCCGGGCCGACCACCTCGGATGCTACGGCTACGGAAAGAACACCACGCCGAACGCGGACGCGCTCGCCCGGGACGCGGCCCTCTTCGAAAACGTCTATGCGCCGGCGTCCTGGACCCTTCCCGCCCACGTCTCGCTCCTGACGTCGCTCTCCTCGTTCCGGCACGGCGTGAATCTCGAAAACGACATGATGGACCCGGCCTTCCCGACGTTGGCCGATGTCCTCAGGTCGAACGGCTTTTATTGCGCCGCCTTCACGGGCGGCGGATTCGTGGGGGCCGTCTTCGGATTCTCCAAAGGCTTCGACCTCTACGCCCAGAGCGAAAACTCCCTCGTCGACTCAGCCGCGATGACCCTCGATGCCGCGGCGCGCTGGATCGACGACAACCGGGACAAGGATTTCTTCCTTTTCCTCCACACCTACCAGCCTCATGGGCCGTACGTCCCGCCGCCTCCGTACGACACGATGTTCCTGGACCCTTCGCCCCTCTGGACGATGATGGACATCGGGGGGTACGTCGGCGGCCCGCTCGGCATCTTCAAGCCCCTTCCGGCCAGGGAGCGCCAAAATATCGTCGGGTTGTACGACGGAGAGATCCGATCCACGGATGACGGACTGGTCGGCCCGCTGATCGAAAAGCTGAAGAGCTTGAGCATCTACGACGAGACCATGATCATCCTCACCAGCGATCACGGAGAGGAATTTTTCGAGCACGGCAGCTGGGAACACGGCCACGCCCTTTATGACGAAAGCTTGAAGGTGCCCTTGATCGTCAAGTTTCCGGACTCGAAATTCCGGGGGAAAAGGCTCGGGTCCTTTGTCCGTCTCATCGATATCATGCCCACGGTCATGGAGGTCTACGGTATCGGAGCGAAAGGCTTCGACCTCGACGGCCTCAGCCTCCTTCCCGTGGCCAAGGGCCGTGAAAAAAGGGACCGGCCCGCTCTGGCTTATCTCGCGGCCGGCGTCCTGGGCTCGCCCGTTCCGGAGAAGCTGGCCGTCACCGAGGGCCGGCGCAAAGTCATCCTGAACCGTCCCTACGGAAAGGAGTCCCTCGCCGCGCTCCTGTATCCTCCTCCACCCTATGCCGAGGTCGAAGCCTTCGACCTCGCGGCCGACCCGAAGGAAATTACGAACACCGTTTCGCGAAACGCCGCTTTCGCCGGGAAGCTCGTCGCCCTCCTTCAGGAGGTCAAGGACAAGGCCAAAGCCCGCAGCGGGGGAAAAGCGGAGATCGACGCGGAAACGAAGCAAAAGCTCCGCGCCCTGGGCTATATCCGGTGCCCATGACCCGGGATGCGGCGCTTTTTGCGGGAGGAGTCGGCCTCATCGGCCATGCGTAAATCCGCCTTCGGAAAAATCCCGCGGCCGCTGAAGCTCCTGGTTCTCTTCTTCCTGGTCTCGCTGGTCCAGCTCTACCCCGTCCTGAAGAATTTCTCGACCATGCTTCCTTACGCGGATAACGGCGACGTCAGCCTGAGCCTGGCGATCCTCTATTCGAACGTCCAGAACCTCGCTCATCTTCAAGTGGGGCAGGTGTACCACCTGCCGTTCCTCTTCCCGTTGTCGTATACGATGACCATCGGCTTCACGCTCTTCGGGCAATCCCTCCTCCTCCTCCCTCTGTTCCTGCTCGGCCTGCCGAACGTCTACGCCCTCTACAACATCCTGACGATTTTTTCCTACATGGCGGCGGGATTCGGAGCCTATCTTTTTTTCCGGGAGCTCCAGGACGACGAGACGGTTTCTGTCATCGCCGCCTGCCTGTACATCCTCTTGCCGTTCCGCGTGACCAACATCCCCCATCTCAACCTAATGTTCAACTTCCCGGCTGCTTTCTGTCTCTTCTTTCTGCTCAGGCATCTCGACCACGGCCGGAGGGCGGACCTCGTCGGCCTCAATGTCTTTTTGCTCTTTCAATTCCTGTTCGACCTGTCCCTCGGCTTCTATCTTTCGGTCGTGCTGGCGTTTTTCGTCCTCATCTACGCCCTGATCACGCGGCCCTTGAACTTGCGCCGCCTGGCCGCGCTGTTCCTATCGCTTCTGTCGACGGCGGCGGTCGTCATTCTCGTTCATTTTCCGTTCCTGCAAAAAAGCCTCTCCCTGTCTCCTTCGGAGCCCCGTTTCAATCCCGGCCAGTACCTCCCGGCCCTCAGTTTTTACGCCGGCCGGAACTATCTTCTTCTCTGGCTGGACAGGGTTCGGGATATCCTTCCCCTGTTTCCCGGATTTTCGGTCGTCGTGTTTTATTTCTTCGCTTTTGCCCGCTTCGTTTCGAACAGGTATGAAAAAATCGCGCTGGCGGTTTTATCCGGAGCATGCCTCATCCCCGGCCTGATCGCCGTTGTCTTTTTCAAAAAAAGAGCTTCCGGACCCATTGGGCCCTTGTCGGAAATCAGCCTCGCCGCCCTGCTCCTTTCGCTGGCTGTGCTCCTCTATCTGACGAGAAAGAAGGTCCCTTCCCGGTTGAAACTCGTTTCGCTTCTCCTGTTGATCCTGATCTTCGTCTCCTTCCAGCCTTTCCCGAGATTCGTCGACGTCTTCAGCGCCGTCGCCAAGATCTTCCCTTTTCTCAGCAGGTCGCGCGGCTTGAGGATTCTCTATATCCTTCCGCTTCTGACGATCGGCCTCTTCGCCGCCGGGCTCAAGTCCTTCCTCGAGAACAGGAGATCGAAGGCGATCTGGATCGTCGTGGTCTCGGCGCTCCTGTTTGCCGAGCACGCCCGCTGGCCGGTCGCCATGGCCCGGCTTCCCGAGCCCGACGCCGACGGCCGGACGATCTACCAATGGGCCGCGTCCTACCCCGCTCACTACGGCCTGCTCGAACTGCCTTTCTTGGCCGCGACGAGCAATGCGTATACGTTCATGACGCGATTCCACTCCAAACACACCTACCACGGCTATTACTATAATTACTCCGACCCCCTTCGCCTCGAAGGCGCTTCCGGATTTCTCGTCGAAAGCGGATTGACGGCGCTCAAGGATCCGGAGAGGATCCGGAAGCTCAGGGACAACGGCCTGTATTTAATCGCCGTCCTGGGATCCTTTATGGATCCGCCCGAGGACGGCGAGCGCTCCGGTATCTGGGAGAAGGTCCGGTCGACCCTCCGCGAAGGCCGGGAGATGGGTCTTTTTCGAGAGGTCAGGGAAACCTCGAACGCCGTGCTGATCGTGCTCGACGACGAGAGGAAGGGCGCGGACGTCGAGTATCCTCTTCCTTATTTCGCCTTGGCCGGCAAAAGGCGCATTCAATTCAAGCTGCAGGCGGACGGTCCGACCGAGAGCCGCATCTATCTCAACGGCCGGCAGATCGGCTCCAGGAGTAGCCCTGAAGGCGAGCATGACGTTTCCATCGAAATCCGCGGAGCGCCCCTCGAAGCCCAGGTCAACCGCCTCCGCATCGTCAATGACCGGCCCGCGGCGGTCCATCTCTTGGAGGTCCGATAGCCGGCCGCGCCCCGTTCCCAATCGGTCCGGTGTTCTGATATAATCTTTAAAATGCTAACCTCGCTTTTTGATGCCGTCGCCGGGACGCGTGCGGGAGCGCGATCCTGGGCGGCGGCCTGCCTTTTTCTGGGGTCCGCAATCCTTGCCTTTTCCCAAGTCGAAATCGGGGAGCCGGTCTCGTTTCACTCCGCGGGCGTGGACCTTCAAGTGACGGTCCGGACCGTCCCGGGCGGGAGTGCGGTCTTTCTCCGGACGGCGGGGCGGGAAAAGGAATTGAGCCTCGGGGGAGGGGAGGACCTCTTTCCCGCGGTCCAGACGCTCACTGACCGCTTTGTTGTCCTTTGGATCCATTGCGAACCGGGCCGGATGGGCCTAGGCATCTATGATTCCGCGTCGGCCGCCAGCCGGGTTCTCTCCCTGCCCTCTTTTTCTTTCCTATCGACCCCGACCCTCGTTTTTCAGGGCCGCGAGCCGCGGGGCATCGTCTTTCTCGGGAACGAATCGGGCAACGACGACGTTTATTTCCTCGACCTCTGGGGAAGCGGCGTCGTCAACCTGTCCCGGACGCGCGTCTCGGAGAAAAAATTCACCGTGGCCGCCGAAGCGGACGGCATTCTCGTCTCGACCGTCACCCTCCAAGAACGGGCGGCGTATTTTCTGGACCGTTCGACCCTGAGCGTTTCCGTCCGCGACCGCCGGCCTCTCGCAACGAACGAGGAGGCCGCCGCGGCGGGACCGTCGCCTCGAGCCGATCCCGGCGTCTTCGAGAATACGTACATCGCCGAAGGCGACAGTATCACCTGGGGCAAGATGCGCATGAACAACCTCGAGGGGGAATATCATCCAGAGCTGGCCTTCCCGGCCCAGATGAAAACCGCGCTGGCGGCGTCGTACGGCGCGGCTTATCCCGTCAATCTCGGTGTCCCCGGAGATACGGCGTACGGAGTAGCCCAGCGGGTCGAAGCCGACCTCAAGGCGAATCCCGGCCTCTATTTCCTGCTGATGATCGGGACCAACGACTGCATCGTCAACACCTTCTCCATCGACAGCGTCATGGAGGACATCGACTTTGTCCTCTCCAAGGCCGAAGCGAAGGCCATGCGGCTCATCATTTCGACGATCCCGCCGCGGAAGGACTCGTTGGGAGGGCTCAAATACGTCCAAAACAATATCGCCGCGCTCAACGCCGCCATCGCCGAAGCGGCCCTCCGCAAGAAGATCGGCTTCGTCGACACCTATTCGGCGTTCATGAACTATTATCCTCCCGACGGTTGGAAATCCCTGATGGAGGATGTCGTAGGCAACCACCCCAGCCCGGCCGGGCATCTCATCATCGCGACGATGTGTGCCGACGCTCTGGCGGCTTTTCCGCCCGGAATCCCATCCGGCGTCAAGTCCATCCCTATGCTGAGGTCAAACCAGAAGGCGTTCCAATGGGACCCGTGCTTGGAATCCGATTTCTCCTACTTCCGGGTGGAATACGGGTACGGAGACAACAAGATGGTTTCCGCTTCGACGACGAAGATCTCGGTCGCCTTCTTGACCGTTCTCCCTTACCAATTGAGCGTCCGCATACCGCGGATCCCGAAGCTGTATTTCCGGATCCAGGCCGTCGACCGCGGCGGCCGCGCCGGTCCCTATCTCAAATTTCAGGCGCCCTGAGAGGGCTTGATACGTTCGCGGCGCCAAACCCCGATTTTCAAATCGGGGAAAGAGCGCCGCTCAGTATTACTATGCCGGGCAGAATATAATTGACGCATTATTTCTTTTCTGCCCGGCTAGTACTCGAGGAGCAGTAATGATAATGCATCATATTTTCTGCTCCTCGTAGTAAGCCTCCAAATACCCCGGGCTTTGCAGTCCTCATTTGCGAAGCCAATGAGGGCGGGCTTCAGCCCGGGGATGGTTTTATCCTCTCCAGGACGGCCCGCCGCCGTTCCGGAGAAGCGTGTTTGGAAAATACGTAGGACGCGCGCCGGGCCGGCGAGATCTTTTCCATGGCCTCGTCGCGTTTCTCGTGCAGGGCGCGCTCGACCTCGACCTCCCTCCGAAATCCGGCTTTCTCGAAGCGGCCGACCCACCAATCCGTTCCGGCGCAGATGATGTGCCCGTTCTTGGGATATCCGTATTCGTCGACGGGAAGGGTTCGGAACGGGCGGCCGGCCACGATTTCCTCGTCCCAGGCCGGGTTGTCGAGCTTGAAAATCTCGCCGAAGACAGCGTCGTTGCCGTAGGCGGGGATGTTGGCATAGAGATGGCCGCCGTCGGCGACGAGGTCGAAGATCCGCGAAATGACGGCGTCGAGCTTGTGGGGGTTGAGGTGTTCGAAGATGTCGAGACCGAGGATGAGGTCGTAGCGGCGGGGTAGGGCCAAGGTCGATAGGTCGCCGATATGGATGGAGTCCCGGACGTCGTCCGGGGCCTTGTCGAGGGCCAAGCGGCTGATCTCGACGCCTTCGCCGTCGATCCCGAGGTCCTTGAGGCACTTCAGGACGGCGCCGTTGGCGCAGCCGAAATCGAGGACGGCCTGCGGCGCGAATTCGGCCGCGATATCGGCCATCATCCGCTTGTCTTCGTCGATGATGAAGCTCCAGACCCCCGGCCGCTCGTAGTAGCCGTTTTCGACGATCTTCCGCTCCAGCCAGTCGAAGTCGGCCTCCTCCCGGACGACGAAAAACCAGCTCTTTTCCGTCCCGGAGCGGTCGCGGCGGATCTCGTAGCGGTCCGGCCGCTCATCCTTGATGGGGAGGAGCTTGATATAGTGGTGGATGTTGTCCCTGACGATCTTGAAGACGTACTCGGGCGCCTCCATGATGTTGAAGAGGAGGGACACCCGCGAGTTGCCGGCGCGGAGGAACTTGAGCTGATGGGCCTTTCCCTCCGGGTCCGGGTCGCGGCCCAGCATCTTCCGGAAGACGTGATCGAGGAAGTCTTCGTCGGAGAGTTCGTCGATGGGGGAGCGGACCTGGACGGGCGGAGCGCTCGGCTCCGCAGGCGCGCTTTTTTTCTTCGATCCCGGAAACCACATGGCCGGTCGCGCTCCACTATAGCCCCCCGCGCCGGGCGAGTCAAGGCCGCCGTCCGGGATCGTCCGGGGCCGGAGCCTTGACCTACCGGCCGACGGATGCTATGTTAGAGCGCTTCGACGCCCATGCCGTCTCTCATCGTCCGCCACGCGGCTGAAAACAACCTCCGGAACGTCGACGCCGACATTCCCCACGGCTTGATGACCGTCGTCACCGGCGTATCCGGCTCGGGCAAATCCTCGCTCGTCTTCGATGTCGTCTATCGCGAAGCCCGGCGGCGCTATCTCGAGACGTTTTCGTCCTATGCCCGCCAATTCATGGGCAAGCTCCGCCGGCCCGAGGTCGAGCTCATCAGCGGCCTGGCCCCGGCCGTAGCCGTAGGCCAGCGCATATCGCCCGCCGGCCCGCGCTCCACGGTCGGAACGCTGACCGAGATCCACGACGACCTCCGGCTCCTGTTCGCCCGGCTCGGCTCGTCGCCCGACGGGATCAGGCTGTCGCGGCGGATGTTCTCCTTCAACGCGGCCGAGGGGGCCTGCCCGAGCTGCCGGGGGCTCGGCGTCGAAGACAGGATCGACCCCGACCTCCTCGTCGCAGACGCGGCCCGGACGCTCCGGCAGGGCGCACTGTCTTTGACGACGCCCAACGGCTACATCATCTATTCCCAAGTCACCATGGATGTCCTGGACGAGGTCTGCCGCGCCCATGGTTTTTCGGCCGACATCGCCTGGCGCGACCTGACCGACGCCCAGCGCGACATCGTCCTCAACGGGAGCGACCGGATGCGCATCCCGTACGGCAAGCACCCTCTTTCTTCGCGGCTCCGCTGGAAGGGCATTGTGGCTAAGCCGCGCCAGGAAGGCTTCTATAAAGGCATCCTTCCGGTCATGGAAGCGATCCTTCGCTCCAAGAGAAACGTCAATATCCTCCGCTTCGCGCGGACGCTTCCCTGCCGCGCCTGCGGCGGCCGCCGTTTGAAGCCCGAATCGCTCCGGGTGACCGTAGGAGGGCGCATGATCGACGATTTCAGCGCGATGAGCATCCACGGCCTGGCCGGGTCCGTGCGGGGATTGGAGTTCCCCGCGTCCGATTCCGCTCGAGCCGCCGGAGAGGCCGTCCGTGCATCGCTTCTGAAGAAAATCAGCCTCCTCGAGCGCCTCGGCCTCGGCTACCTCAACCTCGACCGCGCCTCGGACACGCTCTCGGGCGGCGAAGTCCAGCGCATCCGCTTGGCCGCTCAGGCCGGAAGCGGCTTGCGCGGCGTCCTCTACGTCCTCGACGAGCCGACCGCGGGTCTCCATCCCGCCGATACCGCGCGCCTTCTGGAGCTCCTGGCCGAACTCCGCGACAACGGCAACACCATCCTTGTCGTCGAGCACGACGAAGACGTGATGCGGGCGGCCGACCATTTGATCGACCTGGGGCCGGGCCCGGGAGAGGCCGGCGGCCGAGTCCTTTATCAGGGCCCGGCCGCTGACTTCGTCCGGCTTGCGCGGGGCGCGAGCCCGACCCGCGATTTCCTGGCCGGCGATCGCCTTCCAGCCTCGCATTCGCGCGGCCGCGCCGGGACGGGCCGCATTCTCCTCCGCGGCGTCCGCAAGCACAACCTGCGAGGCATCGACGTCGAGTTCAGGCTCGGCGCCCTGAACGTCGTGAGCGGGGTCTCGGGCGCGGGCAAATCCACCCTCGTCCATCATGTCCTGGCCGAACGCCTGCGGTTCGGGCGTTTCGGCGCCGGGCCGGACGCCGCGGGCGTTGCTGTCGAAGGGAGCGCGGGCCGCATCATCGAAATCGATCGGTCTCCGATCGGCCGGACGCCCCGCTCCAACCCGGCGACCTACACTCGGATCTCCGACCGGATCCGGGACCTGTTCGCCGCCCTTCCCGAAGCCGTGAGGCGGGGATTCGGAAAGGGCCGTTTCTCGTTTAACGTGGCGGGAGGCCGATGCGAAACCTGCCAGGGCGCCGGGCTCCTCCAGATCGGAATGCATTTTCTGGGCGACGTGGATATCGTCTGCCCCGATTGCGAAGGCCGCCGCTTCAACGATGCGACGCTCGAAGTGCGCGACCGGGGAAAGAACATCCATGACGTCCTGGAGATGAGCGTCGCCGAAGCGGCCGAATTCTACCGCGGCGTGCCGCGCCTCGAGGCGGAGCTCGAGACTTTGAATCGCCTCGGCCTGGGCTATCTCAAGCTCGGGCAGAGCTCGACGACGCTCTCGGGAGGCGAGGCCCAGCGGGTGAAGCTCGCATCCGAGCTGGGCCGGGCCGGCTCGGGGCCGGCGCTCTACATTCTCGAGGAGCCTACGACCGGTCTGCATAGGGCCGATATCGACAACCTCCTGGCCGCGCTCCAGGACCTCGTCTCCCTCGGCCGGACCGTCGTCGCCATCGAACACCACCCCGACGTCATCCGCGCCGCCGATTACGTCGTGGACCTAGGGCCGGGGAGCGGAGAGAACGGCGGCCGTCTCGTCGCATGCGGAGTGCCGGACGAGATCGCCGCCTGCGTTTTTTCTGCGACAGGCCGGGCGCTGCGAGGGGAATTTGCATGGGCCGGGCGAATGGTTAAGGCTCGAGCCCGCGCGGGCGCCGAGGGCCCGATCGTCCTCGAAGGCGTTACGACCCACAACCTCCGCGGCATCGACGTCCGCATCCCGTTCCGCAAGTTCACCGCCGTCAGCGGGCCTTCGGGCGGGGGGAAATCCTCGCTCGTTTTCGACACCCTGTACGCCGCCTCCCGGCAGAGGTATATCGAAAGCTTCTCCGCATACGTCCGGGCGCTCATCGACAAGGGGGAGAAGCCTGACTTTTCCGCAGCCCGCGGACTGACCCCTCCCGTCGCGGTCGGCCGCTTTTTTACGGCATCGAATCCCCGCTCGACGGTCGGGACGATGACCGAAATTCACGATTATTACCGTTTGTTGTATTCGCGCGCGGGAACTCCGCCCGAGGAGCTCGCCGGCCGGCCTCTCTCCGCTTCGATGTTTTCGTTCAACCACGAACAGGGCGCCTGCCCCCGCTGCAAAGGCCTCGGGACGATGACGGTCGCCGACCCGGAACGGCTGATCACGGACCCGGAGAAGCCGCTCCCGGCGGGGGCGATGGACGGGACGAAGACCGGCCGGTTCTACGGCGACCCGCACGGCCAGTATGTCGCCGCCCTTTACGCGGCCGGGGCCGCGGCGGGCCTCGATTTTTCGAAACCCTACGAGGATCTCTCGGCGGAGGAACGGAAGATCGCCCTCCACGGCACCGGAGAGAGAGTCTACGACATCGTCTGGTCCTACCGGAGAGGGAAGAGAGCGGGCGACTTCAAATTCCGCGGCGTGTGGAAGGGATTTGCCGCCTTCGTGGCCGAGGAATACGAGCGCAAGCACGCCGACCGCAGGGGAGAGGCGATGCGCGTCCTGATGAAGGACGAGCCGTGCCCTGCCTGCGGCGGCAAACGCCTAAAGACCGCCTCGCTCGCGGTGACTTACCGCGGCCTCGGCATCGCGGAGCTCTCGGCCCTGAGCGTGTCTCGCAGTCTTGCCTTCTTCGAGAACGGGGGAGGACCTTCTGCTTCGTTGGATGCCCGAGCGGCGGCGGTGACGGCGGCCGTCCAGGACGAGATCGTCCGGCGCCTAAGGCTCATCCGCGATGTCGGCCTGGACTACCTCAGCCTCGACCGGCCTGCGGCCGGCCTCTCCGGCGGAGAAGCCCAGCGCCTCAGGCTGGCCGGGCTTCTGGGCGTCAGGCTCACCGGCGTCACGTTCGTCTTGGACGAGCCGACGCTCGGCTTGCATCCGCGCGACACGGCCAAGCTCCTGGGCCTCCTCCGCGAGCTCACGGCCGAGGGCAACACCGTCGTGGCGGTGGAGCACGACCTCGAGGTCATCCGTTCGGCCGACCATGTTATCGACCTGGGGCCGGGAGCAGGCCGCGCGGGCGGCCGGATTGTCGCTGAAGGCCCGCCCGAAGAGGTCCGACGGACGGCCGGTTCCGTGACCGGCCCGTACCTCGCCCGCCGGGCTCAAAAGGCCGTACCTCTTCCCGGGACTCCCGGACCTCCCCTCGAGGTCATCGGCGCTCGAGCGAACAATCTTGCCGGAATCGACGTCGCGATCCCCGCGGGGGTCATGACGGCCGTGACCGGAGTCTCGGGCAGCGGCAAAACCAGCCTCGTCTTCGATGTCCTGCTCGCTTCGGCCCAGGCCGGGAAAGCGGTCTCCTGTGCAAAAATCCGCGGCCTCGAGCCGTTCGGTAAGGTCATTCCGGCCGGGACCGAGGCCCCGCCCGACAGCGCGACGAGCATTCCCCTGACCTACCTTGGGCTTTTCGACACGGTCCGCGGCCTGTTCGCCGCCGCGCCGGCCGCCCGGGAGAGGGGATTCGGCAAATCCCATTTTTCTTTTCTTACGCGCGAAGGCCGCTGCGAGGCATGCGGCGGCACCGGCCGCACGACGGTCAGCCTGGATCACCTGGCCGACGTCTCCGTCTCCTGCGAGGCCTGCGGCGGCGGCCGCTACAACGCCGGCGTCCTCGAGGTCCGTGTCGCGGGACGCTCGATCGCCGATGTGCTCGGCCTGACCGCGGCCGAAGCCTCGGCGGTTTTTTCCGGCCAGCCCAAAATGGCCTCGGGGCTGAACCTCCTTGCCGAGATCGGCCTGGATTATCTTGCGCTCGGACAATCGCTCGACACGCTGTCGTCCGGCGAAAAGCAGCGCTTGAAGCTTGCCGCGGAGCTTCTTCGTCCTCCGGGAGGGCGGGCCTTGTATCTCTTCGACGAGCCGACGACCGGGCTCCATCGAGTAGACGTCGAGCGGCTCCTGAGGCTCTTCGGTAAGCTCCTCGCCGCCGGGCATACGATCGTGGCCGTCGAGCACGACCTCGAGCTCATCTCCCGGGCCGGCCACGTCATCGACCTCGGACCGGAAGGCGGGGATAGGGGAGGCCGGCTTGTGGTTCAGGGACCTCCCGCGGCCGTGGCGGCCTGTTCTTTCTCCTATACAGGTGCGGCTCTCAAAAGCTATTGGGACGGATGACCGAAACTCGCCCGGAGCGGATTGCCGGGCCCTTAATCAGACGAAGCTGTCCTTGTCGTAGCCGATCTTGACGAGCTCGATCTTATCCGGATCGGCCGTGCCGAGATGGTACTTCGTGTCGGCGACGGCGATGTGCTTGGCCGGCGGATTGAGCGGCCGGTCCTCGGCGAAGAAATCGCGGCGGATGGCCTCGATGACGCGCAATCCCGTGGCGTCCACCGCGACCGGGTCGAACCCCATCATGAGTCCGTGGTATTTCCAGACGTATTTGGGATTGAAGCTGTGGGGGCCGAAGCTGTGGAATTGCGGGGTGAACATGACCAGGACGTTCAGCCGCGTCTTGCCCTTGAGGAGCGGCAGGTCCCAGATCGAGGCCAGGTCGGCGCAGGAGTCGCCGTGGATCGAGATCGGCTCGGGGATGAACATGATGTAGTTCTTGATCAGGCCGCCGACGCCGGCCCAGTGGTGCGAGCGCATCGGCCGGGCGTTGATCAAGGCGGTGGCCTTCTGGAAGATCGGATTTTGCAGGACGCCCAGATCGTCGATAGCGAAGTTGGCCTCCTTGACTCCCGCCTCTAGGATCCGCTTCTTGAGCGCGCCTTCGACTTCGGCGGTCGTGCGGAGATAGGGCCAGCGGTTGTTCTTGAGGCCGACGATGTCGTTCGGCTTGATGAGCGTCTTCCAGGCGCTCTGAGGGTCGGGCCGGCCGGTCAGGGCGGTGATACCGGCGTCGAGCATCTCCTGGACGACGGGCAGGCGGGGAACGCCGTTCTCGTCCATTACCTTGAGGTCGCGCATCAGGATGACTTTGCTCTTGCCGCTTGGGGCGCCGGCCGGCTTGTCTTGCTCGGCAAGCAGCAGCGGAGCGGCCAAGGCCGCGGCCGAAGCGCTCTTGATGAATTGCCTCCGGCTGATCGAATGTCTGGACCTCATGGTTCCCTCCGTTTCAGTCCTTGATGGATGCCAGGATTTTCCGGACGGCCGCAGCGTCCGGAGCGTTGAAGACGATTCCGAGACGCCCTCCGCGGCGGGCGAGGCCGGACCAGCGGCCTTCCTTCAGCGGAACGGCGTCGTCCGCGGCGCCGCCGAGCACCATCCTGCGGAACTTGGCGGCGGCCGCCTCCGCCCGGGCTTCCTCCGGATAGCGGACAAGGAGGAGGAAGGCGTTCGTGCTGCCCAGGCGGTACTTGCCGAGTGCGGCCGGGGTGTCGTCGGCGATGTCGAGGACGTTTTCGTTCGAAAGAAAATAGAAGCTGTTCAGCCAGATGTAATGGTGGAAATACTTGACGCTCTCCGGGATGAGGTTTTCAACGGGGAGGAGGGCGAGGATGGGCGGCAGGGCGCCTTCCTGGGGAATTGCCCCGGCGATCGTCTTACCGAGCTTGAGGACGATATCCTTTTTGGCGGGAGTCTCCGGATAGGCGAGGATGGAGACGTAATAGCGGTCTTTCCAGAACGTCAGCAGGCCGGCCGCGTACTCGCTTCCTTGGCCCACGGCGGCGTCGATCGTCTCCCTTGAATGGGCGAAGACGCCGAACGCGTCGGCGGCCGAGCCCATTTCGAAGATGTCGACGGCGATCTCCATGTCGGAGGCGTCCTTGTATTTGATAGCCGAAGCGCCCTTGAAGTTATAGGACAGGTAGAGCTCGGCCCCGCCGTCGATGTATTTCGAAAGATTCGCGGGCGTATAGAGGGCGGGCGGCCCGCTCTTCGTCCAGCCGGCGATCGTCTCCGGCAGGACGCGGTTGAAGTCGATGGGGATCTCAGGCATGGCGCTCAACCTCATCAATCCGGCGGCCAGGATGAAGGCGAACGGAACGTTCATTTCGCTTTTCCAATGATGTCATAGTAGCAAAATGCTGTTTGAAATTCAAAAATCAAAGGCTTACAATGGGCGAAACGGCCGTGTGAGCCGCTGGAGGGTAGGCATGAAAGGCATCATCCGCCGGGTCGGAGTCGTCCTGATCGCGCTTCCGGTCGTCCTGTGGGGCCAAGCGGCCGCTCAGAAAGAGGCCGTCCTGTCGTCCTCGGAACAGATGGACAAGCTCTTCGATTTTTGGAACAGGTTGGACCAGCCCGGCTTTGCCGTGGTCGTCGTCAAGGACGGCAAGGTGGAGTATCAAAAAGTCTTCGGCCTGGCCTGCCAGGAGCACGCCGCGCCCATCACCCCGAATACGGTCTTCAACACCGCCTCCCTGGCTCAGGTTTTCGTCGGCCAGGCGGTCGCTTTGCTCGAAAGCCAGGGCAAGCTCTCCATGGACGATGATGTCCGCAAATTCATCCCAGAGCTTCCCGATTACGGCACGCCCGTCAAGCTGCGCCATCTGCTCTACCACGGCAGCGGCCTCCGCGACTGGCTGGCCGTCCTCCAGCTCGGCGGCCGGGACAAGGACGAGGTCACGATCCAGACCGTGCTGAAGATCGTCCAGGCGCAGAAGAAACCGATCTTCCCCCCCGGCGACCGCACGCAGTTCTCGAATACGGATTATGACCTTCTGGCCGAGGTGATCAAGCGGATTTCGGGCAAGTCCTTCTCGGAATGGGCCTGGGAGAATATCTTCAAGCCGTTGAAGATGACCCGGACTCAATATCGCGACAACTACCGTTCGATCTTCGACGACGAGGCCTTGACCTACAATTTCACCCGCCAGGAATATTTGCGGGGCATCGACACCCTCTCCGTGACCGGGTCGCATTCCTTATATGCCTCGATCGCCGACCTGGGCAAATGGCTGGTCGCCCTCGAAACCGCGCCTGCCGCGAACCAGGCGGTCTTTGCGAAGATGTTCACTCCCGGCGACCTGGGCGGGGGCCGAAAATCCATCTACGGATGCGGGCTGAACATAGGATTCTTTGCCGGCAGAAACCAGGTCTCGCAGACGGGGACTTGGGCCGGTTCCGGCGCGCATCTGGTCTATCTTCCCGAACAGAAATTCGGCTTTGTCGTCCTGGCCAATTGGGATTATACGCCGGTGAACGGTTTCGGTGGGGACATCTTCAACATCTACCTGTCGGCGCCCGCTCCGCCGCCTCCTCCTCCGGCAAAGAAGGCTCCGGCCGCGCCGGCCAAGAAGGCCGTCAAGGTCAGTCCGAAAGTCCTCGACGACTACGCCGGCGACTATCGTCTCGGGCCGCGCCAGACTTTCACCATCCGCCGCGACGGCGACCAGCTCGTGCTCCTCGTCCAAGGCCAGAAATTTGCCCTCACGACGCTGGGCGAAAATGAATTCCTCTTAGACCTGGCCGGCGCCAGGATTTCCTTTCAAAAGGGCCCCGACGGCAAGGCAGCGCGGTTGATCTGGAAACAGGGAGGAGAGGAGCAGCAAGGCCCCAGGTTCGTCCTCGCGAACCCGACTCCGGCCGAACTTCAAGAGTATGCGGGCGCTTTTTCGAGCGATGAGCTCGACCTGCGGTTCGTCGTCGAAGTCCAGGGCGCTGCGCTCGTTCTCAAGGCGCCCGGCCAGGCCGATGTCCGGCTGTCTCCCGACGAAAAGGACCGCTTCACCTCGGCCTGGCAGGCCGCGCCGGTCATCGTCTTTCAGAGGGACGCCGAGAAAAAGGTCAGCGGCTTCCTCATCGACAGCAATCCCGTCCGCGACCTGATTTTCAGGAAGATGTAAGGGCGTCGACGATCCCAGCCGTCAAAGAAGGGCGGCCGGCTTCGCCGCCCGATCATTCGATCTTCAGCTCCTTCTGCCTGACCCACCTGGGTCCGTCCGGGGTCAAGACCAGGACGTCGATCGGCCCGCCGACGCCCGGCATGTCGCCGGGATCGGCCTGAATGCCGTCCGAGAATCGTTGAATCGCCGATGTCGTCTGGATGGCCAGCACGGTGAAATCGACCGCGTCCTGCAAGGTCATGGCGCCCCAGTTGATGGCGTATTCCAGGCTGTTGAGCTGCTTTTCGACGTCCGGCTGGCCCATGTGCCTGATCGCTTCGCCGATGAAGCCGACGTTGAAAATTCTCGGGTCCCAGCCCTTGATGATCCTCGAGACGACGTCCGTCTGCCCGATCCAGTTCGCGCCGTATTCCATGCCTTTCTGCGCGCTGTCCCGCCGCTTGATAGTCTCTCCCGGGACATAGACGTTGTAAACCTCGTGCGAACCGTCGGCGTTATAGCCGGCGACGAAGAGGACCAGCCCGTCGATGCTGGCCACGCCGTCCTTGACCTGGCCGGATTTGTCCCTGATCTTGAATCTGACGTTGTATTGGTCCTTGGCGACCTCGATGACGTCGAAGCCCTGTTTCTTGAAGTTGTCTTCGATCTGGGCCGGCAGCTGGTTGAGAGGCTCCTGCCAATTGAGCTTTCTATCGAAGAGGGCGTGGAGCTTGTCGGCGGCCTGCTTGACGGACAGCTTTTCGACGTCGACTTCCCGCTTGAACTGCTCGATGAACTTGCTGATGTTTTTCGGGATGCCGTTTTCCTGAAGGAAGGCCAGGCCGGTCGTCGCGACGCCGATCCGGTCGTTGATCAGAAAGAGCTTGGATGCCGCATCCGAGCCGATCCTCGAAACGCCCTTCTGGTTGCGATACGTCTGGCGGCTGTCGGCCGCCAGGACGATGCCTTCGGGCGTCGTGGTGTTGATGGCAAGGCTCATGGTCGCACGCTCCTTCGGCTATTCGGCCGCCGCGCGGGCGGCCGCTTCGATGGCGATGGCGGCCACGGCCGCCCCGAAATCGAGGTCGATGTTTTCGGCCGTGTCGTGCTCGTCGTGGTAGCCTTTGCGGTTGATGTCGTAGTTCTCCATGATCAGCACGGCCGGGATGCCCGTGTCGGAGAAGATCTGCCCGTCCGTGTTGAAAAGGGAGCTTGTCGGCTCTTCTTCGGTGCGCACTTCGCCCCGGAGGCGAAGGTGCGGGGCGATCGAGGGGATCGTGTGGGGGTCGGCGCTGCGCCGGCCGCGCTCCAGGCCGCGGCGCGCGGGCCGCTGGTTCCAGTCGCGGGTACCGGCGTTCCACAGCTCGTTGGCGATATGGGCATGCCGGGCCAGGGCAAGCTCCTCGCCCCCCTTGCCCGGCGAGATCTGAAAGATATCCCTGTCGTCGTCCCGGTTGTGGGCGATCATGTCCATGACAAAAACGCCCGCGATCCGCACCTCGGACAGGTCTTCCTCTTTGCCGCCGGCCAGGTGCAGCCTCAGCCGTTTCTCGACCACGGCCTGGGCGAAGTCCCGCGCGCCCATGCAGTCCGACGGGAACTCTTCGCCGGTCAGGTGGAGAAGCCAGATGTCGCAGGCCAGATGCCCCGATTTGGAAAGCTCGAGGAAGATCGGCGCGGCCTGCAGCAGCGTCGCCGTCGCCGAAAAGTTGTCGTCGGCGCCTTGGGCGGAGAGGCGCGCCCCCGCCTTTTTCTCGTAAACATCTTCCATGTAGGCCGTGTCATAGTGGTCGGCCAGGACGACGGCCCTGCCCCGGTCGCGGCCGGGGATGACGACGAGAAGGTTGCGCTCGTAAGCTTGGCCGTCCTTATTGAGCTTCCAACCGCCGAACGAGGGAAAAGCGAAATCCGTCTCCCATTTGAAGGGAATCTCACCCGCCAGGGCCCGGCCCTCCAAGCCGGCTGAGGCGATCGCCTGATGATGCCTTCCGAGCAGGTAATCGCCCAAAGATTCGAGGTCCCGGTGATGGTGCTCGAGCAGCTTCTGGGTGTCGGGGTCGAGCACGCAATCGGCATTGTCCGTGTTCAGATATCGGCTGTGCGCCAGGGTCATGATGTCGCGCCAGTAGTCTTCCTCGAACTCGCGCGTCGCGGTCCGGCCGTAGGTGAG
>Ga0163209_1000173_pt1 | contig 26237 bp, 21 predicted proteins | sample Kivu_160m_FD_113538 | JGI IMG/M metagenome (GOLD analysis project Ga0163209, IMG submission 113538) | Freshwater microbial communities from Lake Kivu, Western Province, Rwanda to study Microbial Dark Matter (Phase II) - Kivu_160m | ecosystem: Environmental > Aquatic > Freshwater > Lake ...
ATTTATCCCTATCATTTGCTGTGATTTTTTAATATTATAATAAAAACAATCAGGATTACCTCAGCAGGAGGACTCTTTGGTACCGACAAAAAAACTCAAAATCGCTTTTCTTGGTTTGTTTGTCATATTTCTCATAGGCTCGCTCGGATACCACCTTATTGAAGGTTGGAGCATTACGGAATCACTTTATGCAACGGCGATAACCCTGTCAACAGTCGGCTACGGCGATTTCTACCCTCACACAGAAGGGGGCAGATTTTTCACCGTTATTCTGATAATTTTTGGTGTCGGAACCATGTTCTACTCCGTCGTTCTTTTTGCAGAGACCATGGTTGAGACTCGCTTTAGAATGCTCATGGGAAGGGGTAAATTGGATAAGATGATAAACAAAATGAACAACCATTATATCATCTGCGGGTGCGGCAGAATCGGTCATCTTATATGCAAGGAACTGACTGAAGAGAAGATCCCTTTTGTCGTCATCGATAACAATATCGAAGTTATTCAGAAAATAGAAGATGAAGGATTCGTCTATTACAAGGGAGATTCAACGCAGGATAAAACGCTCCTTGCAACAGGCATTAAAAGGGCAAAGGGCATCGTCTGCGTCCTTCCTTTGGATGCACAGAACCTTTATATCATCCTGACGGCGAAAGAACTCAACCCCAATATCTATATCCTTTCCCGTTCCGAGGAGGAGGAATCGGAACATCGCCTTCTGCGTGCAGGCGCCGACCGCGTTATGTCACCCTATATCCTGGGAGGGATGAGAATGGCCATGGCCATTTTAAGGCCTGCCATGCTCGATTTTATCGAGATCACAACAAGAAGACAGAGCCTCGAACTGAAAATGGAAGAAGTCGCCGTTTGCGACGGGTCTCCGATAGCCGGAAAATCTCTGGAAGAGTCGGAAATCCGACACAGTTACGGCTTGATCATCGTCGCTGTCAAAAAAGACTCGGGAAAAATGATTTTCAACCCTATTGCTGCATATGTCATTGAAAGCGGCGACAAACTTATTGCCATGGGAGAAGATGAAAACATGATGCGATTTTCCCGGGCTTGCCTTGGTCAGTAACCGGATTCCTGCCTACTTCAAATAAACCGTTCTGAGCTGTTCGGCAGGCTTTTTTGAAAACGGCTTAAAAAAAATGATTGACATGGTCTTCATCCTCTGTTAATTGAGTCATCACAATTTGAATGTGTGCGTGATGGTGTGATGAAAAGATTATTAAATTCTTATTTAAACTGGTGGTGGCAGAATCCAATGGAGGGGTTTGACCACCGCTGATTTTATGTAACGTAAAGCACAAGCCGTGGAGAACCTCTTGACCTCCACGGCTTTTTTATTTTCTGCAGGTATAAAAGGCCGTGATGATTCGCGGCCTTTTTTTATTTCTCAGTGCACGGATTCCAGGCTCATCGGGAATCGCAATAAAAAGGAGTCATCATTCATGTATTATCCTGATTTTGATACGTTTAAGAAACTGACACAAAAGGGCAATCTCATTCCGGTCTATAAAGAGATCCTGGCCGATATGGAGACTCCGGTTTCCGCTTTGATGAAACTTGCTTCAAGCGATCACGTCTTTCTGCTGGAAAGCGTCGAAGGCGGCGAAAAGTGGGGGCGCTACACTTTTCTTGGATCCGAACCGGCGATGATATTCAAAGTCCGGAATGATGATGTTCTGATTCAGAAAGACAAAGACGTCCAGTGTTACAAGCACAACGGAAACCCCATGAAGTTCCTGAAGCAGCTGTTACACAAGTACCGCCCCGTGGCCGTGGAGGGTTTACCAAGATTTTACGGAGGCGCAGTGGGATTCCTCGGTTATGACATGGTGCGCTTTTTCGAAAAGGTCACCATATCGAGCCATGATGATCTTAAGACGGATGATGCCGTTTTCCTGATAACCGATACGTTGGTTGTCTTTGACAATGTGAAACATACCATCAAAGTCGTTTCATGTGCCTCTACCGAAGAACATATCGAACATGAGACGGTTTATAACAATACCATTCAGAAGATAGATGGAATCATTAAGACATTAAAAGAGCCGCACCGAAAACAAGAACAGCAGCAGCATGCAGATAAAACATTCAAACATCACTCCAACATGACCCCTGAAGCCTTCGGAGACATGGTAAAACAGGCCAAGGAATACATCATGGCCGGCGATATTATCCAGGCCGTTCTTTCTCAGCGGTTTCACGTAAAAAACGGATTGAATCCGCTTGATCTTTACAGGGCGCTCCGTTTTGTAAACCCATCCCCCTATCTTTTTTTCCTGAAGATTGAAGACATGTTTCTTATCGGTTCGTCTCCCGAAGTCATGGTGCGTCTTGAAGAGGGAGTCGCCGAGTTGAGACCTATAGCAGGAACAAGAAGGCGGGGCAGGAACGAACAGGAAGACAGGCGCATGGCCGATGAACTTCTCGAGGATCCGAAGGAGAGGGCGGAACATGTCATGCTGGTCGATCTGGGAAGAAATGATCTGGGTAGAATTGCGCAAATCGGCACCGTTCAGGTCAATCAACTGATGGTCGTAGAGAGATATTCTCATGTCATGCACCTGGTGTCCAATATTCAGGCACAACTGTCCCCCGGTAAGGACTGTTTTGATGTCCTGAAAGCAAGCTTCCCTGCCGGAACACTGAGCGGCGCACCAAAAGTAAGGGCGATGGAGATCATTGATGAACTGGAACCTACCCGGCGAGGCCCATATGGAGGCGCCGTAGGATATTTCAGCTACTCCGGAAATATGGACCTGTGCATCACCATCAGAACAATGCTTGTCAAAAATGAAAAGATATTTATACAGGTGGGGGCCGGCATCGTGGCGGATTCAAACCCTGACCGTGAATATCAGGAAACGCTCAACAAGGTCGAGGGCATGATGCAGGCCATACGGCTTGCCACCTCCGGCTTTGAAATGACAAAAAAACCCTGAAGGAGAATGAAATGATTTTAATGATCGATAATTATGATTCCTTTACATATAACCTGGTGCAGTATCTGGGGCAGTTCGGTCGCGAGGTCATGGTTCGAAGGAACGATGAAATTGCCCTTGACGAGATCAATGATCTGCGGCCGGAAGCCTTGTTTCTATCACCCGGCCCCTGTTCACCGAAAGAAGCGGGGGTCACCGTGGATGTCATCAGAACATTTTACCGGACAATACCCGTCATGGGGGTATGCCTGGGACATCAAGCCATCGGGTACGCCTTTGGCGGTAATGTCGTCAGGGCTGACAGACTCATGCACGGGAAGACGTCTCCCATCCATAACGACGGGAAGACAATATTCAAGGGACTTCCCAATCCTTTCACAGCAGGCCGGTATCATTCACTTATCGTGGAAAAAAAATCTCTGCCCGATTGTCTGGAAATCAGCGCCGAGACGGTTGAGGGTGAAATCATGGGGATCCGGCACAGGCAATATCCGGTGGAAGGGATACAGTTTCATCCCGAATCAATCCTGACACCGAACGGTAAACGCATTATTAAAAACTTTCTGGATATCATCGGGGAAAAGGAGCAGACACAATGATTAAAGAAGCAATTTATAAAACAGCAAATCATATTGACCTTGGAGAATCTGAAATGATGGTGGTCATGGATGATGTGATGGAAGGAAAAACAACGCCTGCCCAGATCGCTTCTTTCATGACCGCACTCAGAATGAAGGGCGAGACAGTCGACGAGGTGACGGGCGCCGCGAAAATCATGAGAAAAAAGGCAGCCCGGATTGACGCCCAGTCTTCCATCATCGTTGATACATGCGGTACGGGGGGGGACGGGAAAAATACGTTCAATATCTCCACGACCGCTGCGTTCGTCGTTGCGGCAGCGGGCATTACGGTGGCAAAACACGGTAATCGTGCCGTATCGAGCAGTTGCGGAAGCGCCGACGTTCTGGAAGCGCTGGGAGTGAACATAAGCGCCTCACATGATGTCGTGGAGGAATGTATTCAGCAGATCGGCATCGGATTTCTTTTCGCACCCAATCTTCACGGCGCCATGAAGTACGCTATCGGCCCTCGAAGGGAAATAGGAATCAGGACCATTTTCAACATGCTGGGGCCTCTGACAAATCCGGCCGGCGCAACATCACAACTCATCGGCGTCTACGATCAGAAACTGACGGAAATGTTTGCTTCCGTCCTTAAAAATCTTGGAACCAGAAGGGCTTTTGTGGTCCACGGCTCAGACGGTCTTGATGAAGCAACCGTCGCGGGTGAAACGCGGGTGTCTGAATTGAAAGACGGTCTTATTACTACTTACAATCTAAATGCCGTCGATTTCTTTAATGAAACCTATGCCGGAGAATCTATTTTAGGCGGCGACGCAACGCTAAATGCACAGATAACGAAAAACGTTCTTACCGGTGAAGACGGAGCTTGCCGGAAGATCGTCCTCCTCAATGCCGCCCTGGCCATCGTGGCAGGTGAAAAAGCTGCAAATATAAGAGAAGGCATCTTAATTGCGGAAGAATGTATCGACAGCGGCAGGGCGATAAAAAAACTCCAGTCATTGATTGAGCTGAGCAACAGTTGATTTTTCGAATATGTTTATAAATAAAATTATATCCACAAAAAAGGAAGAAGTCCGCCACTTAAAGCGCATAAAACCTCTGGCCGAGCTTCAGGAAATTATCCGGGATCTGCCCCGTCCCGGAAATTTCGCAGCAGCCATTATGGGTCAACGTACTGCCATCATTGCGGAAATAAAGAGACGCTCTCCGTCAAAAGGGATTCTTAGAGATGACTTTGACCATATACGGATCGCGTCTGTTTACCAGGAATCCGGTGCAGCGGCAATCTCCGTCCTGACGGATGAGAAATATTTTGGTGGAGACAAAACATTCCTCAGTGACATCAAAAAGATCTCTCATCTTCCTCTTTTGCGGAAGGACTTCATCGTCGATTCCTATCAAATCTACGAAGCGAGAGCCATGGAAAGCGATGCATTGCTCCTCATCGCAGGAATTTTAAAAGAGGAAGAGCTAAGGGAGTTTGTCGGATTGACCGAATCGCTTGGACTGTTTCCGCTCGTGGAAGTTCATTCACGGACAGAACTTGACAAAGCGCTTGCCGCGGATGCTGTCATGATCGGCATAAACAACCGTGATCTGAAAACATTCAATACGGATCTGAGTGTTTCTTTGAATCTTGCTCCCCATGTCCCCCCTGAAAAAATGCTGATCAGCGAAAGCGGCATCCATACCAGGAACGATGTTGAATTATTGCAGAATGCCGGTATTCATGCCTTTTTGATTGGAGAGACGTTGATGCGAGCCGACGATGTTGGAAAGAAAATGAAAGAACTTCTTGGCGGGAATACATAGCATGGAAATAAAGATCTGCGGGATCACCAATCTGGAAGACGCTCTTCATGCCTGTGAATCAGGGGCTGATGCCGTAGGTTTTATCTTTTATCGGAAAAGCCCCAGGTATATTGAGCCGCGCACATCCAGGGACATTATCAAAGAACTTCCACGGCATATATCCAGGGTCGGAGTATTCGTGAATCATAATCCAAGTGAAGTGAAGGATATTTTTTCGCTGTGCGGACTAAGCATGATCCAGCTTCACGGCGATGAGTCGCCCGAATATTGTTTTCAGTTTCCCGCATCCACACTGATCAAGGCCGTATCACCGAAGTCTGAAAGCTCACTCGATACTCTGGAACGCTACCCCGTTAAAGCCATCCTCGTGGACTCGCGCATTCACGGAAAATATGGTGGAACGGGGAAAGAATGTGACTGGAATCTCGCTATCAGGGTAAAGACAGTTCACCCTCTGATCCTTGCGGGAGGGTTGACTGACGCTAATATCCGGAAAGCAATCAAAGTGGTGTTACCCCATGCCGTTGATCTGAACAGCGGTGTGGAACATTCTACGGGGAAGAAAGATCCGCTAAAGGTGAAAAACATCATTCAAATGATACGAGAGATCGACAAATACCCTTTAAAAGATGCTGACAAAAGCGATCTGAAAATTTTTACGTGAACACTTTAAGGAGAAAGTATGCAGCAAATGTCAACAGTAAAGACAGGGCACTTTGGAATATTCGGCGGACGGTATGTTGCCGAGACCCTTATGCCTGCACTGACTGAACTCGAAATGGTCTACAAGAAAGTCAGCAGGGAAAAAGCCTTCAAAGAAGAGTTTACGCGTTATCTGAAAGACTATGCAGGAAGGGAAACGCCCCTTTATTACGCCGGACATCTTACCGAAGAGCTTGGAGGCGCCAGGATATATCTTAAGCGTGAAGATCTCAATCATACCGGTTCACATAAGATTAACAACACTCTGGGGCAGGCCCTGCTGGCTGTACGGATGGGGAAAAAGAGGGTCATCGCAGAAACGGGGGCCGGGCAGCACGGTGTCGCCACGGCAACCGTCGCCGCTCTTTTCGGCATGGAATGTCAGATTTTTATGGGTGAAGAGGATATCAGGAGGCAGGCGCCCAATGTGTTCAGAATGAAGATTCTGGGTGCCGAAGTTGTGCCTGTAGCCTCCGGAACCGCTACGTTGAAGGATGCCATGAATGAGGCCATGCGACAGTGGGTATCGCGGGTCAGAGACACATTTTATGTTATCGGAACTACTGCGGGACCCCATCCCTACCCTACGATGGTGAGAAACTTTCAGAGTGTCATCGGTAAAGAAACGAAAAAGCAGATATTAAAGCAGGCAGGGCGGCTTCCCGACTGCCTGATCGCCTGTGTAGGCGGAGGCAGCAACGCCATGGGACTTTTTTATCCATTCAGGGATGCCAAGACCGTCAGAATGATCGGAGTCGAGGCGGCCGGAAAGGGAATCAAGACCGGCGAACACGCAGCCAGTATATCGGCGGGGCGTGTCGGCATCCTTCATGGAAACAAGACCTATCTTCTCCAAGACAAAAACGGCCAGGTGTATGACGCCTACTCTATCGCCGCCGGCCTCGATTATCCGGGTGTCGGTCCCGAACACAGCCATTTTAAAGATTCGGGCAGAGCGCATTACGTCAGTATCGAGGATGAAGAGGCGATACAAGCCTTTATGCTCCTGTCTAAATGCGAGGGTATCATTCCCGCCATGGAGAGCGCCCACGCCGTGGCATATGCCATGAAGCTGGCCCCTACCCTGAAACGTGACGACATCATCGTGGTTAACCTTTCAGGAAGAGGAGACAAGGACGCAGAAACCATGATTCATAGAATGGAGATTCATCAATGAAGAGAAGAATCGAAAAAAAATTCCTTGAGATCAAGCATAAAAACGAAAAAGCCCTGGTTGCCTATCTCACAGCCGGCGATCCGGATCTGGACACGACGTATCGACTGATTCTTGGCCTTGCCTCTTCCGGTGTCGATATTCTTGAAATAGGCGTTCCCTTTTCCGATCCGACGGCGGACGGACCTATTATTCAGGCGGCCTCTCAAAGAGCGCTCCGCAAAGGTGTCACCCTGTCGGCCATTCTTGATATGATTGCATCCTTTCGGGAAGTATGCGACATCCCCGTTGTCCTGTTTGGCTATTACAATCCCATTTTTGCCATGGGAAATCAGGACTTTGCAATGAAAGCAAGGAAATCGGGAGTTGACGGGATTCTTGTCGTCGATCTGCCCCACGAAGAATCGCGAGAGCTTCGTCAATATACAGACCGTGAAAATCTGGATTTTATTTCACTCATCGCTCCGACTACAGGCAACGAACGCATACAAAAGATTTCGAAAAATGCGACCGGATTTCTTTATTATATATCCGTCACGGGTGTGACCGGAACCCAAAAGCCTCATTTTGATGACATTAAAAAGGATCTGGAAAGAATTCAAGAGAGAACGACGCTTCCTGTTGTCGTCGGTTTCGGAATTTCCACACCCGGCCAGGCTGCAGAAATCGCATCCTGTGCAGACGGTGTCGTCATCGGGAGTGCTATTGTCAAGCTGATTGAAGACAACGCGGACAAAAATGACCTCATAAGCATCATTTCATCCTATGTCAGAGAAATCAAAGAGGCACTTGGCTGACCGATACGGAGACACCACAGTCCAAACAATTTGTGAATAATATTTGAGCTGAGCATCATTTTATGACTTTATTCGACAAGAGGCCCATATAATCATTGAAATATTTTTGTTGTTTATTATATATAATAAGCAACGTATTTCTTTTATTTCGATCAACATGAAAGAATTTTACTACTTCCCAAATCATGGATTAAGGTACGGGAATGGGTCTCAAAAGTTCAGAATTATCTCTGATGCGCTATACTATCTTTGACATTCCCATCCTGCGGCATTTGCTGCAAGGTCTTTCCATCATTTTTTTAAAAATATTCGGCTGGCGCCGGGAAGGCAAACTGCCCGATATTCCCAAATATGTCATGGTAGCCGCACCCCATACATCAAACTGGGACTTCCCCATTGCAATGGCCTTCATGTTTTCCTTCAAGATGAAACTAAGCTGGCTGGGCAAGGATTCACTTTTCCGGTGGCCTTTCGGCGGCTTTTTCAAGTTTCTCGGCGGCATTCCCATCAAACGGTCACAGCCAGGCGATGTTGTCGCACAGTCAGTCCAGGCATTCAAGGACAGAGTAAAAATGGTTATGGTTATTGCCCCGGAGGGGACCCGAAAAAAGGTCATGCACTGGAAAACGGGATTCTATTACATTGCACAGGGCGCGAATATTCCCATTGTCCTTTCATTTTTGGATTATTTCCGTAAAGTGGGAGGTATTGGCCCTACCATCGCACAGAGGAGCAACATTGAACTGGACATGAAGACAATACGCGAATTTTATGAAAATATTACAGCAAAAATTCCGGACCAATCAACTCCGGCGACAACGTCTGTACCAACAGGGAAAGAAAGAGGGTAACCATGTCATTCATCAATTTATCCGACATTAAACAAAGAGAAATCGTGCCTGGCTTTAAAGCAAAAATGGTCCATTCCGATCATATGACCCTTGCCTTCTGGAATATAGAAGCCGGGGCAACGCTGCCGGAACACTCCCATCCCAATGAACAGATTACGACCGTTATCAAGGGAAAATTTGAGATGACTGTTGCCGGCGAGACACGGATTATGGAGCGCGGCGCTGTCTTCGTTATCCCTTCCGATGCAAGACACAGCGGTAAAGCCATGATCGATTCAGAACTCATCGATGTATTTTACCCCGTGAGGGAAGACTATCGGTGACATCATCCAAAGCGACCATCTCTCTTTAATTCATAGCTTTTTGATCTAAGTCAAAGACAGATACAAGATATCCATTACTATTAAGGCCATGCACGGCATTATTTGTGCAAATCTATTTCAATGATTCGTTTTGAAAGGAGGCCCATTATGTTTTGTTATCAATGTGAACAGACCGCCAAAGGTGGAGGATGCCTGAAAGCCGGCGTTTGCGGTAAGCAGCCGGATGTAGCCGCCCTGCAGGATTTGGTGACCTATGCCCTTTCAGGCCTTTCCGTAGTTGCTGTAGCGGGAAGAAAAGTCGGTATCGTCAATAAGAAAATTGATGTCTTAACCTGCGAGGCACTTTTTGCCACCCTGACGAATGTCAACTTTAACCCGAAACGGTTTGCCGGGCTCATCAAAAAGTGTATTGTCCTGAAAGACGACATGATCGAAGCCGTCAGGGCTTCGGGAGGGAAAATCAATCTTGTTCATGCTGCCGCCAACTTTAAACCGGGCAACACTTTGGAAGAAATGGCTGATCTGGGAGAGAAAATGGGGTTGAACTCTTACCCGGCCGCCGATGCAGACGTTCTGTCCCTCAAGCATATCCTTCTGTTTGGCTTGCGGGGCGTTGCTGCCTATCTGGATCACGCCCGTATATTGGGGCAGGAAGACGATGCCGTCTATGCATTCATTCACGAGGGACTTGCTGCCCTGATGCATGACAAAATGAGCGGCGATGAGCTTTTAGCTCTCGTTCTGAAATGCGGGGAAATGAACCTCAGGGCCATGGAGCTCCTTGATGCTGCCCATACGGGAACCTATGGACATCCTGTGCCAACAAAAGTTCCGCTCGGAGTAAGAAAAGGAAAAGCCATTCTCGTTTCCGGTCATGATCTTAAAGACCTGGAAGAGCTACTCAAGCAAACAGTGGGAAAGGGCATATATGTCTACACCCATGGCGAAATGCTCCCGTCACACGGCTATCCCGGCCTCAAGAAGTACGAACATTATTTTGGACATTACGGTACTGCTTGGCAGAATCAGGCAAAAGAGTTTGCTGAATTTCCCGGCTCGATTCTCATGACCACGAACTGCATCCAGAAGCCGCAGACGGAGTACAGGGCAAACATTTTTACATCCGGACAGGTGGGCTGGCCGGACACAACCCATATTTCGAACATGGATTTTACCCCGGTTATAAAGAGAGCCCTTAAAATGCCCGGATTTTCAGCCGATAGGGACGATAAATATATTACCACGGGCTTCGGGAGAAACGCCATTCTGAGCGTTGCCGATAAGGTCATCGAGGCTGTGAAAAATAAAAATATCCGTCATTTCTTCCTCGTCGCCGGCTGTGACGGCGCCAAGCCAGGCCGTAATTATTACACAAAATTTGTGGAACAGGTTCCGAAAGACTGTGTCGTCCTTACTCTGGCCTGCGGTAAATTCCGTTTTTTTGACAAGGAACTGGGAGACATAGGCGGAATTCCCCGCCTGATCGACGTGGGCCAGTGCAATGATGCGTATTCCGCCATTCAGGTCGCCTTGGCCCTTTCGAAAGCTTTCAACGTCGATGTTAACGAACTTCCCCTTTCCATGATCCTGTCCTGGTACGAACAGAAAGCCGTTGCTATTTTACTCACCCTCCTCGCTCTCGGTATAAAGAACATTCGCCTCGGGCCGTCGCTACCGGCGTTCATTTCACCTAACGTTCTCGATTTGCTGGTAAATAATTTCAATATCATGCCTATCACTACGCCTGAAAACGATCTGAAGATAATCCTGGGGGCATGATGGTGATATGGCCATTTACTTATACTGTCCACTGTAGTAAATAACTCTCGTATTTCGGGAGGCGGTTTATGGCCAGGCTGACCACAAAAGAATGGTTGTCAAGAAGGAAAGAAGACCGGCGTTTCATGGAAAATGTCAGGGCTTTCAGACAACTTCCCGCTTTTGAAGGTCGTTTTGCTTCTTTCCCCGAGTGGACGCATCCCATGCTTCGGGTTATCTTTGAAAAAAGAGGAATCAGCCGTATTTACTCACACCAGTCCGAAGCCGTCAATCTGATACGCAACGGCCGCGATGTCGTTCTGGTCACTCCGACAGCGAGTGGTAAAACCCTGTGCTACAATCTGCCCGTGCTTAGCAGCATCCTTGAGGAACCGCAGGCGCGGGCTCTTTACATTTTTCCGACCAAGGCCCTCGCTCAGGACCAGATGCATGAAGTTCACAATCTGATCGAAGACTTGCACGCCGACATCAAGACCTACACCTATGACGGGGACACACCCGACGATGCCAGACAAGCGATCCGCAAACAGGGGCATGTCGTGGTGACAAACCCGGATATGCTCCACGCCGGAATTCTACCCCACCACACGAAATGGCAGAAAATGTTTACCAACCTCAAATATGTGGTCGTTGACGAACTTCATGTCTACAGAGGGGTTTTTGGTTCACATTTCACAAATGTCATAAGACGCCTGAAGAGAATCTGCCGCTTTTACGGCAGGGAACCAGTATTTATCTGTTGCTCCGCCACGGTTGCCAATCCGAAGGAACACGCGGAACGTCTCCTTGAAAGGCCGGTTGCATTGATCGATCAGAGCGGAGCCCCCGCCGCATCAAAAACATTCATCCTCTACAATCCCCCTATCGTCAACAGAGAACTGGGTATACGGCAGTCTGCCATGACGCCTGCAAGAGTGATTGCGTCGGAACTTATATCAAATGATATACAGACCATTGTGTTTACCACAAGCCGCCTGAACGTTGAGATTTTGACGAAATACCTCAAGGATCATTTTAGCAAGGAAAAACCTTTGGACACCCACTTCGTCACAGGATACCGCGGCGGTTATCTGCCAAACCTGCGGCGGCAGATCGAAGGAGGACTGCGTAATCGCGAGGTCATGGGTGTTGTAAGCACCAATGCCCTCGAGCTGGGAATAGACATTGGCGATCTTGAGTCCTGCATCATGGTCGGCTATCCAGGTTCAGTTGCCAGTACGTGGCAGCAGGCAGGCAGGGCTGGGCGGCGAATGGGGCACAGTCTTGCGATTCTTATTGCGCGAAGCAATCCCATGGATCAGTTCATTGTTGAGAATCCCGATTACTTTTTTTCCCGTTCGCCGGAGCACTGCCGATCCAATCCTGACAACCTCCTCATTCTCCTTCATCATATAAAAAGTGCCGCCTTCGAACTTCCGTTTGAACGAGGGGAACATTTCGGTAAGGAAAACCTTGAGGAGCTTCTCCGTTATCTTGAAGAAAAAGGGGTTCTCCACAGAGTGGACGATCGTTGGCACTGGATGGCGGAAAGCTACCCCGCCGATGAAATCAGCCTCCGCCGTATCAATCCTGAAAACGTGGTTGTCGTGGACACAACCACAACGGGTGAGCACAGAGTGATTGCCGAAGTTGACCGGGACAGCGCATATACAGCCGTCCATGATGATGCCATCTACATGGTGGAATCCCAGCAGTATCATGTGGACAAGCTGGATCTGGAACGCAAGAAAGCCTATGTCCATAAAGTAGACGTAGACTACTTCACCGATGCCATGACCTATACAAATGTTCGGGTTATCGACAGTTTCGACAAAAAGAAACATCATGGTATCATGATAGAGCATGGAGAAGTTCAAGTGGTCCGGAAGGTTGTGGGGTATAAGAAAATCAAATTCTATACTTCAGAAAACATCGGCTACGGCGAAGTAACACTTCCTGAAAAAGATATGCACACCACGAGCTACTGGTTCACCATCCCGAGAAATCTCCTTTACCAGCTCAGCTATCCGCAGGCGGAAATCATTGATGGTCTTTCCGGTCTGGCTTACTGCTTGCAGCACCTTTCAGTCATGCTGCTGATGGCTGATATGCGGGATATTGACCGATGCATAGGTGACAAGAGCGGCGAATGGTTTGTCCGTCATCATAGGGGAGTAAGATCCATTACACCCTTTTCGCCTATTGAAAATGAGGGAAGCGCCGTGGGGATGGATGCCTTTGATCCAACGCTTTTTATTTTCGATGCCTATCCGGGAGGAATCGGGTTTTCAGGTCTTTTATATGAAAAACACGACGAACTTCTTACTGCAACCCGTCGCCTTATCCTGAGCTGCCCTTGTAGTGCAGGTTGTCCGAGTTGTGTGGGACCCACCCTTGAGGTGGGGGTGTCTGCAAAGGAAGTAGCTTTAGAGATCCTTGGTTTGCTTAACAAGCGATGAATACAACGAAGCGTTTACAAAGACTGACGGGCAATCTCAATTCTTCTCTGAAGGACAAAACCGGCAATAAAATAATCAGCGAACTTCGTATGCGTGTGGAAGCGGTCATGTCACGACGTCCTGCAGATACTCCAGCCTCTCCGCCATGCATACAAAAAAAGTGCCTTTCTATTGAATCACTCATCCATGGCGAAGAAGTGGAAAATGGCTCGGGGAAGTTCTATCTGGCACATAAACGCCTTCCCGTTTCGTATCGTCATGGATTCCGTAACCTTCAAACAATATCACAGCTTAACATGAAAACGTTGTCTTTTCTTGCCAATCATCCCGATATGGAGCGTTTCAATTATAGAGACGGATTGTTTCTCGATACCGAAACGACAGGATTGTCCGGCGGTACCGGCACATTGCCTTTTCTTATCGGAATCGGCTGGTTTGAAGAAGAACACTTTATCATCAAACAGATATTTGTTCGGGATTTCAAAGAAGAGCGTGCCTCTCTGGTTTTCTTGCTTGATCTCGCAAAAACAAAACGTTTTCTCATAACTTTTAACGGCAAGGCATTTGACATCGGTTTACTATCAACCCGGTTGATTATGAACCGTCTTCACAACCATCTCTCAGAGCTTCCGCATCTCGACCTTTTGCATCCTTCGCGTCGTCTTCTGGGTCACCGGATGGATAACAGTCGGCTTGTTACTCTTGAAGAATCCATTCTTGGTTTCAGGCGAGAAGGGGATTTACCCGGCAGTGAAATCCCCCGGCGATATTTTGACTGGCTCAAGTCTCGCGATGCACGTTACATTGTCGATGTTTTTGAGCATAACCGCCTCGATGTGATATCCATTGTTTTTTTGACCATCCATCTGGCTGAAATACTAAATAGTTACTCTGACGAGGGCGTTATTGAACCGCATGATCTCATCGCCGCGTCCGGACTGCTGTTGGACCGTGGGGATATACCTGCGGCTCAGCGTATTCTTGAACGTCTGATTTCTTCAGAAAATAAGAATGTCGCCCGTGAATCGCGCAAAATTCTATCTCTGATTTTCAAACGTGAGGGATCATACCGTGATGCAATAAAACTCTGGGAAATGATGATCCTGGACGATCCATGTGATATTTTTGGAACGGAAGAACTCGCAAAATGTTATGAACACAAAGAGCATGATTCCAACAAAGCCTTTAATCTGGTTCATCAGGCACTCAGTCACTCCAGCCATTTAAATAACCGGGAAAGAGAATCCCTCAACCATCGCCTCAACAGGCTCCGAATACGTGTCAACAAGTAAACACTTTTCTAAAATAGTGATTTGATGTTGACAAATAAGAAAAGAATACTTACTTTACGCCACCTGCAATGAAAGATTTCCGAAATCAAAACAGGAAGAGGAGATGAATTCATTGGTCAATACATATAAATGCAAGAAGAAAGCAATCCTGATTTCAGAAGTCTGCCAGGATACGACGTGTGAATGGCGACTAAAAAATGAAACTTTTCTTAATTGTACATGGGTAGCCTGTAATTACGGGCCCTTTACCCTCGAGGAAGTTGGTGAAATGATGGGGGTAACAAGAGAAAGAATACGGCAGATAGAAGCCAAGGCTTTGAAAAAGCTTCAGCATAAAAAAAGAAGAGACCAATTAAGGGATTTTGCAACACCGGACAATGAATGGGACGTTACGTGACTTTCCTGATGATTAACCCGTTTGCTGACATGACAGAATCTCTTCAGGACGATTCATCAGCGGCATGAACAGGTAATGAACGCCATTGAATGTCTGCTTTTTCTCAACCATTTTCCGTTCAAAGGCATTCATCATATCTCCCAACATATAGTCCCAGAATTTCTGTCCTTTCTTTTTGGAATAAACGACGACCGGTTTTCCTTGAATCCCTGAAAGCTTCCCGGCAAGATCTACCGCGAAGCTGATATCGCCAATATCATCAACGAGACCTATTTTCTTCGCCTGCCGTCCTGAAAAAACCCGGCCATCGGCTATTTTCCTGAGATCGTCTTTTGGTATTTTTCTGTTCTGGGCAACCGTATCCAAAAATTGATCATAAATATCATCAACCAGTTCCTGAATAAGCGATCTCTCTTCAGCCGTCATTTCCCTCGCAGGGGAACCAATATCCTTATATTTGCCGCTTTTAATCACCGATGTTTTAAGTCCTATCTTTTTCAGAAGTTCTTCCGCATTGGCAAAATGCATGATCGCAGAAATGCTGCCCGTAATGGACCCGGGATTTGCCACTATCTTATCCGCGGCGCACGCAATCATGTAACCTCCCGAGGCGGCGACAGAGCCCATGGAAGCAACGACTTTCTTTTTTTTCTTTAATTTAAGAATCGCCTCATATATTTCCTGCGAAGGCGCTACGCTGCCTCCAGGCGAATTGATTCTTACAATAACAGCCTTAATGCTGTCATCTTCACTGAACTGGTTTAGCTGTTCGACTATATCGTTGGAGTCTCCGATAAATCCTTCAACGCTTACGATGCCTACCCGATCATGAATTGCAAACGACCGCTTTTCACCCGATACGGCACTTATTCCGTATACGATCAGAAAGAATCCTGTGCCGATGAGAAATAAAATAATGATTCCGAACAGGATAGGATGCTTTTTTCTCATGGGAGGTCTAATTTTCTGAATCTACAATCTTAACATCAGCCATAACTTTACCAAGGTTGGAACCAACATTTTCCTTGTTGTTGATATACTGATTGACCGAATATCCCTCGGAAGCTGTTTCATAATCTTTTATGCTTAATCGAATCTTCTTGGTTTTGATATCGATGCTTTTTACAACTGCAGACACCGTATCTCCAACAGCATATAGCTCAGAACAGGACTTTACTCTTTTTTGACTCAGTTCTGATATATGCACCAAGCCTTCAATTCCTTCTTCAATTTCGACAAAAATACCAAAATCTGTCACGTTTGTTACTTTACCCCGGATGATCGAACCCGGGGTATATTTTGATGAAAGTTCGTCCCATGGATTTTTATCTACCTGCTTGATGCCAAGAGAAAATTTTTCATTTTCAACATCAACATTTAGAACCATTGCTTCGATTTCCTGGCCTTTTTTATACAACTCTGATGGGTGTTTAATCGTATGTTTCCAGGAAATATCAGATATATGAACAAGACCGTCGATGCCATCTTCAACTCCGACAAAGAATCCAAAATTGGTGATATTTCTTATGACTCCTTTTACAATGCTGCCTTCAGGATATTTCATCTTCAGGGTTTCCCACGGATTCGTTGTCGTTTGTTTGAATCCTAGGGATATCCGTTTCGCTTCAGCATTAACATCGAGAACCATCACTTTGATTGTCTCGCCAACAGACATGACTTTGGAAGGATGCTTGATTTCTCTCGTCCAGAACATCTCTGATACATGAACCAGCCCTTCTACGCCCGGTTCAAGCTCTACAAAAACTCCATAATCGGTTAAATTTACAACTTTTCCTTCTACGATAGAACCGACGGGATATTTCTCTAAAATATTCTCCCAGGGATTTTCCGTCAGTTGTTTGAAGCCTAAAGAGACCTTTTCTTTCTCTCTGTCAAAAGAAAGGACCTTCACTTTGATTTTATCTCCCTTGGAAAAACTCTCTGAAGGTCGCGTAATTCTTCCCCATGAAATATCAGTCACATGAAGAAGTCCATCAATTCCTCCTAAATCTATAAATAGACCATAATCTGTAATATTTTTGATGATCCCTTCAACAATCTTCCCTTCTTCCATACTTTCCAGGGTCATCTTGCGGACTGATTCTCTCTCTTTTTCCAAAATTGTCTTTCTTGATAGTACGACATTACTTCTCTTGCGGTCATATTTGAGGACATGAAACATAAAGGTTTGACCGACATACTTGTCCAAATCTCTTACGGGGCGGATATCAATTTGCGAACCCGGAAGGAATGCCAGCACTCCAATATCTACTGATAAACCACCCTTGACTCTCTGTATAGCAACTCCTTTTATCGGGCTGTTTTTTTCATAGGCATTCTTTACATCATCCCACACCTTTATTTTTGCGGCCTTATCTCTTGACAGAACCAAATTACCGTCCGAGTCTCTCTTATCTACGAGGACTTCAATCTCATCCCCTACACCAACAGCGATATCTCCCTTGTCATCCTTCAGTTCTCTTGCCGGAATATACCCTTCCGTCTTCCAGCCTACATCAACCATGATGACATCGTTATTTATCTGCACAACCTTTCCGGTTACAATTTCACCAAGCTGAACATTCTGCAAACTTTTTTCATAAAGTTCCTTGAACCCAAGATCCTCTTCTTTTCCTGACGGTTTTTTAACTGTTATGCTCTCTCCTGAAGAGCCCTTCCCCAACTGATCGTTTATTTCTTTAGTTTCTAAAATTAAGTTATCTTCGTTAACCATTAAACAAACACCCCCTGATATTTTATGAAAGATTCATTAAGAATAAATTCGTAACACACTGATTTTTAAATATCAAGCTAATTCAATTTAAAAAATCGTAGTTTGCGTATATTTTTTGCCGCCTGCCAGATTTATTGTTTTGATTTTATGAGCGAAATCATGTTTTCAACAACTTCCACAACCGACATATTCGTACAATCGATAATGACGGCATCATCTGAAGGAATCAACGGGGCTATTTTTCTTTCCCGGTCCTGCTTGTCTCTCCGGATAAGGTCCCGTTCAACTTCCCGATAATCGATATCGTCTCGACTTATACTCAATTCTTTATAACGTCTACGAATCCTTTCTTCCACGCCGGCTTCCAGAAAAAACTTAACATCGGCATCGGGAAATATCACTGTTCCCATATCTCTCCCTTCCGCAACAATTCCTCCATCCTCGCCTGCCTTGCGCTGGACATAAAAAAGAGTGTCTCGAACAAAAGATATTGCGGATATTTTAGATGCGAGAAGCCCGATGGCTTCTGTCCTGATTTTATCCGTTACATCCTCATCCTCAAGTATGACTCTCATGCTGCCGTTAACATTTTTTAATTTAATTTGTATCTTACAGCATAAATCGGCAAGTTGATCCGTTTTATCCATTGGTATCGCTTCATTTATGACTTTGAAGGCAATCGCCCTGTAAAGGGCGCCTGTATCAAGATAAATATAAGACAGATGCTTCGACAGTGCCTTTCCTACCGTGCTTTTTCCGGCACCTGCCGGTCCGTCAATCGTAATCACGAGCCCTTCTTTCATTTCAAATTCCCGATCAAAATATGTAATGTCATAACCGTACGTTTTCTCCAAGCCATCGCTGCCTGCAATACGGCCCATGCGGTAAACTATTCATTTCATGCTACCGATGGCCGGAATCTTCATCCTGCGGCTGGCTATAACATATTGCCATACCCACTACAATAATAAAGGATATTTAATCGAAGTCATCGTTTTCTTGATTATGTTCGCCAAACGCGATAATATATGGTTAATTGAATGATGTCTTCTAATTCAGGCCATGGTGTAATGATATATAACTTTGAGCGACACCTGCACGTTTCACCTTCCAGGTGTATTGCAGGGTCGCAATATGAAACAAATTGCTTTCAAACAGGCGAACTCCTTCCGGCAGCAGTATTTCTTATCATTGTTTTGCTTTTCCAGTTTTATTCAGTTGGGATTGTTTCCGCATCGTTTACCATTGAGGACGAAAATAGACTTGGCAAGGAATTTTATGAAAAACTTGAAAAAAGCCAAGTGTTGATCCGCAACGAAAAGGTTAATGTATACATCACAAAACTCGGTCAAAAAATTCTTTTGCATAGCCAAAAAGCGCCATTTGATTTCCATTTTTTTGTAATAAGAAGCTCCGCAATCAATGCTTTCGCAACACCGGGAGGATATGTTTACATCAACAGGGGTCTGATAAATCTCGTCGACAAGGAAAGTGAACTTGCCGGGATTCTCGCTCACGAAATCGCACATGTCAACGCCAGGCACATTGCCAGCACCATTGAAAAATCGCAGAAACTCGGGGTCGCCACTTTAGCAGCCATACTGGCCGGAGCATTTCTCGGTGGGGGAAGCGATCTTGCCGCAGCTGTAACCAGCTTTTCTCTGGCAACCGCCACCAGCTTAAATCTTAAATACAGTCGTGAACATGAAGAGGAGGCTGACAGGCTTGGTTTGAACTACCTTGTCAGTACCGGATATGACGGGGCCGCCATGCTTGATTTTTTAAAGTCAATGAGGCGCTATGAATTTTACTCGAATTCCGTTCCGTCCTACTTTCTAACACACCCGGGAACTGATGAAAGAATACGTTATCTCGATGCAGCCATCCAGACAACGTACTCGAGAAAGGGATTGGACAGTATTGTCGGAAACTTAAAGAGGATTCAAACCATTCTCATGTTTGGTGAAAGAAATCTGGAGATAAGTCTTCATCATTTCCAAAATGAATTGAAGAAAAATCCCAGGGATGTGGATGCTCTCTATGGTTTAGCTGTAATCCAGGAAAAGTTAGGCCGTGCATCTGAATCGGTGGAGACCTTTCAAATTGCCTTAGCAATCTCCCCCGCTGATGATGACATTTTACGAGATCTGGGAATCCTGTATTTCAAGCTGGGCAGGGCCTCTGAGGCTATTCATTTATTCCGCAAGGCTTTGGCCGTAGAAGCAACCGGTGAAAATGTAGATGTCCTTCTTTATCTGGGGAGAGCCTATGAGGCAATAGCTGATTATCAGTCCGCACTTGATATATACAGAAAACTTGAAAAACGAAATATCGATGACACCGACATTTATTATAACATTGCTATGAGTTACGGTAAAATAAACGATTTCGGCAATTCTCACTATAACTTTGGGATCTATTTCAAGAAGAAAAAAAGGATTGACAGCGCTTCGTTTCATTTTAAAGAGGCACTCAAATATTTTCCTGAACAGAGCGAAAAATATCAGGAAGTGGAAAAGGAACTCAATTCTCTTGCATCCTTGAAAAAATATGGCAAAGAAAACGATGGAAAAAACCCGACTTCTCCCAAGGGAGGGAAGCCCGCAAGGAGAGACCGTTGAGTGCGACCGACTGCTTTGAACCGTATTTACCCGCGCTGACGCCTAACATTCATCCAAATCAAGTTGTTGCTTTGTCAACTCCCTCCTTGCATACTCGATGTGAATCCTCTCATTAACAAAAAAATCAAACAGATCCGAATCAATGTACTGTTCTTTCACCATTGATTTCAATATATGGATTGCCTCTGAGAGCGTTTTTTCTTTCTTGTACGGCCGGTCCTTAGCCGTTAAGGCATCAAAGACATCTGCCAAAGCGATGATACGGGATTGTAAAGGGAGCTGCTCTTCCTGCAAGCCAAGAGGATACCCGGTACCATCAAGCCTTTCATGGTGTGCTGCTGCGTAAACGGAAACATTCTTTAATTTTCTTGGAAAAGGCAGCTGTGAAAGCATCTTATAAGTAACAGTTGCATGATTCTTGATAATTTCCTTTTCTTCCGCAGTCAGTGTTCCCTGATAAATGCTGATATTTTGGAGTTCGTTCTCGTTAAGCAGAGCCTGTTGTTTCTCATTTATGAACCATCGCATAGAAGCAATGCGATGCAACCTATCAAGCATTTCATCATTCATGACCTCAGCGCCCGTATTCATATCTGAAAGAAATTGAAGATCCTTTTCGATATTTCTTACAAATTCGTCATAATCCAGATCATGTATCCCCTGATTTTTTACTCTCTTCTGGTTCCCCTCCTTCATACGTTCTATCAGGTAATCCCGCTTGATCACCTCCATGCGCGTCCTGATGGTTTCAAGCCTATCGTAAATTGTTTCAAGCTTCCTTGATTTGTCAATCACATACTCCGGTGTGGTGATTTTTCCGACATCATGCAACCATGCGGCTATGCGCAGTTCCTTCATTCGGTCATCATTAAAATAAACGTTTGCGAAGGGGCCCCCCTTCGTTTTATTGATTTTGTCCGCAATTTTCATCGTCAAATCGGCAACTCTTCGGACATGTCCACCCGTATAAGGCGATTTTTCATCGATCGCGGTTGCAATCGTTCTGATGAACGATTCCAGCAAATTCTCAAGATCTTGAATGAGTCGATTATTGGAAAGGGCTACGGCGGCCTGGGAGGCTAAAGATTCCGTCATTTTCTGGTTTTCGATAGAAAATGAAATCACCTCCCCCGTGATTGCAAATTGAGCATTCAGTAGTTGAAGAACCCCGATGATATCATTATCATGATTTCGCATGGGAACAACGAGCATCGATTTTGATCTATATCCCGTTTCCGAATCAAACTTCCTTGTTCCCTCAAAGTTAAAACCCTCCGCATCATAGACATCCGGGATATTGACCACCGTTCCTGTGAGGGCCGCATATGCAGAGACATTGGCATGATTCGGACTTCCATTCGGATTCTGGAGCTTCACGGAAGGCCATGTTATTTTGCCTCCTGTTCCCCCCATACGAATGTTTAATGATTTTGTTTGTACAATGGCGAAAAAAAGTTCTGTTTCATCATCAGACATGATGTACAGAGTTCCTCCGTCGGCATTCGTAAATGCGCGGGCTTCGTCAACGATCATTTCCAGCAGTTTGTCGAGATTGCGTTCCGCCGACAGGGCCGAGCCTATCTGTGTCAGTCTTCTGATCTGATCAAGCTGATTTTCTGTAAATCCCTTAACATCAGCTACCAGTTTGATTAACAGTTTGTTGATCTTGTCATTTTCAGTTAATAGAATATGGGTTTTTTCTTCTTTTTTTTCCATGCAAGAATTTTAGGCGTATCCCTGTTAAATCGATATCATCTGATCATGACGGAATTAATATCCTGCAAAAGTTTTTCCTTCAGGACTTCCATTTCTTCCAGAGAGTAAGTTGCTTCAGAAAGACAGCTCTGATCAAGCGTCTTTGAAGCGACAAATGATTGTAACACATAAAGACTTGCATTTTTAATTATTTTTCCAATCTCCAGGATATCTCCTGCAGTTAATTTCGATTTAAGAAGCGTTGTACGAAACTCATATGGAATCCCGGAAGTCATGATCATTTCGATGCTCTGTAGGATTTTATTATCGTCAATGTTTGATTGTGTCACCGTTTTGTATTTTTTAAAAGGTGCTTTAATGTCCATAGCGATATAATCAATAAGTTTCCCGTCGATGATCTTATGCATCACTTCCGGGTTGGAACCATTCGTATCGATCTTGACAAAATACCCTATATTTTTAACACGCCTTACAAACGCGATCAAGTCCTGTTGAATGGTTGGTTCTCCTCCCGTTATGGAAACTGCATCAAGCTTCCCTTTTCTTTTTTCAAGAAATGACATCAATCCATCTTCCGATTCACATTCCCCGAAAAGATTAGGGTCTACAAGCTCGGGATTGTGGCAATAGGGACACCTGAAATTACATCCCTGGGTAAATACAATGGCACATATCTTCCCCGGATAGTCTATTAAAGATACTTTTTGTAAACCGCCAATTCGCATTTTTAGAAATTAAATACCCTTCTCATCCCGAATTCTTCCTGCTTTCCCTTGTTCCATTGTTTTACCGGACGTAAATAACCAACGACACGCGAGTAAACCTCGCAGCGTTCTTCACATACAGGGCATTTCGGGATCTCTCCACTCAGATAGCCATGACTGGGACATACACTGAATGTCGGGGTAAACGTCACATATGGTAAAGAATATTGTGTGCAGATCTTATGGATCAATGTCTTTACATTGCCGGCATCTTGAATTCTTTCACCCGTGTATGTATGAAAAACAGTCCCCCCCGTGTAACGGTTCTGGATATCATTTTGAAGATCGAGGGATTCGAAAATATCGTCGGAATAGTTGACGGGCAGTTGCGTCGAATTTGTATAAAAAGGTTCTCTATGGTTTTCCCCGATTCCATCATGATTTGCACAAATGATATCGGGATACTTGGCCTTATCCATTTTAGCGAGTCTGTAGGACGTACCTTCCGCAGGAGTAGATTCAAGATTATAGTTATTCCCGGTCTCTTTCTGAAATTCAACCAGTTTGTTCCTCATAAAATCGAGCACTTTTTTGGTGAATTCCTGGCCCTCCGGTGTTGCAATATTTTTACCAATCAAATTAAGACATGCTTCGTTCATGCCCACAAGACCTATTGTAGAAAAATGGTTTTTCCAGTATTCATTAAAGCGTTCCTTTACGTTTCTGAGGTAATATTTCGTATAAGGATACAGATTTCCCTCAGTAAATTTCTCCAATACTTTCCGCTTTGTTTCAAGACTCTCTTTTGCGACGATCATCAGTCTTTCAAGGCGATCAATAAATTCTTTCTCTGTTGACGAGAGATAACCAATTCGCGGCATGTTCATTGTAATCACGCCTATTGAGCCGGTTAGAGGATTTGAACCAAAAAGGCCGCCTCCTCTCTTCTGTAACTCTCTGTTATCGATACGCAACCTGCAACACATACTTCTTGCATCTTCAGGATTCATGTCAGAATTAATGAAATTTGAAAAGTATGGAACGCCATATTTTGCCGTCATTTCCCATAAGGCATCGAGATTTTTATCATCCCAGTTAAAATCTCTCGTCATGTTGTATGTAGGGATGGGAAACGTAAACACCCTCCCCTTGGCGTCTCCATCTGCCATGACTTGAAGAAATGCCTTATTAAACATATTCATTTCCGCCTGAAACTCGCTGTATGTGTCCTTCTGAGGCGCACCGCCTATGATGACGGGTTGATCCGCATAGTATTTTGGTACGGTGACATCCAATGTCACATTGGTAAAAGGGGTCTGAAAACCGACGCGCGTCGGCACATTGATATTAAATATGAATTCCTGGAGTGCCTGCTTGATTTCATTGAAACCAAGTCGATCATGTCGGATAAAGGGCGCGAGAAGGGTATCAAAATTTGAAAAAGCCTGGGCGCCCGCTGCTTCACCTTGAAGGGTATAAAAGAAATTAACGACTTGGCCGAGAGCGCTGCGCAAATGTTTCGCCGGCTTGCTTTCCACTTTGCCTGATACACCCCTGAATCCTTCCATAAGCAGATCATAAAGGTCCCATCCCACACAATAAACGGACAAAAGACTCAGATCATGAATGTGAAAGTCTCCAGATGTATGGGCCTTTCTCACTTCAGGAGAGTAGACCTCATTTAACCAGTATACCTTGCTGACTTCAGAGGAAATGTAATTGTTCAATCCCTGAAGAGAATAATCCATATTGCTGTTTTCATTTATTTTCCAGTCTTTTTTCTTTAGGTATTGATCGACCAGGTCAACTTCCATTTTGTTCGTAATTTCTCTCAGCCTGGCATGCTGGTCCCGATAGATGATATACGCTTTGGCTGTTTTTCTAAATGAGGACGATAAAAGCACTTCTTCAACGATATCCTGTATTTCCTCAACCGACATGATTTTACCGTCAAAAAGCTTTTCCGCTAAATTGAGAACCTTGATGGTAAGTTTCCTGGCAGATGTCATGTCAAATTCGGCCGTCGCGGTTCCTGCCTTTGCAATGGCATTGGTAATCTTGTCTGCATTAAACTTAACCAGCCGACCGTCCCTTTTTCGAATCTTCCCATGCATACGAATATTCCCTCCCCTTATCCTGTAATGGAAAGCCTCCCATTGAATACAGTGATCATACGCTACATATTGCGGTAGGATTACATGATACTACTACATATTGATATTATCAAGAACAATTTTAAAAATATTTCTTGATAATTGAATGAAAAATTCCCGGCATGTAAAAATATTACCATTGTTTTTATGGGGATGATGATTAAACTAATGTCGGATCATGAAAAAATCCTTCCGATCCGGCAGGTGAATCTGTAAAAGCGAGGTTATTCAGGCGAGTTGCATGTAACGCTCCGTTTTATTTTTTTAACGCGTCCTTGCTACCGGCATTTTGGCTCTCTCGCCGGCTATCACATCTGAGGGGAGCAGAACGGGATTCTGATCGCGGTTAAACTCCAGAGAGGCTTTCTCCGACACCTTTGTCCTGACATAATTGTATAAGGCTCCCAGATTTACTACACCATGTTTTTCAATGTCCGCATCCCCTCTGATCCCTCTCAGAAGATAATACGTAAATAAACCGTGACGGACCTTGTCATAATCGGAACTGATCTGACTGCCCGTTGAAGCCGCCACAACGGTCACTTTCCCCACTGTTAGAGATGGATTCTCCACCGACATCACAAGTGGTCTTGCCCCTTCGCTGGCCACGCTTCTGCCTTTAGCACCCGAAAAACAGCTATCAAGCATGACAACAATTTCCCTGTTGGGGAGCTTATTCAATGCGCCATACATTCGGCTCAACGGATACAGCTTGGATGGAAAATCAGGATTCCCGTCATAGGGAACAACATAGGCATCCTTGCCCTGTGGATCAGGTGCACCATGACCGGCATAATAAACAAAAACCCTGGAATTCTTCGTGACCCTTCGGGACAACCAATCCTCCAAATATGCCTCCAGATCACTCTTTGTCACTTTGTCATTCGTCAACACCATGATATTGGATCGGGGAATTCCGGCTAAATGCTCAAGATATTTGGCCATGACTTCCGCATCTCTGGACGCGTATTTCACTTCGGGAATGATTTTTTCCCGATAGTTGCTGATACCAAAAAGAAGAGCAAAATCCTCTTTTTTCTCATAACCTTTTACTCTCGAGGGAATATCGTCCACATCCACTTCGGAAACTACTTCAATAACTTCCTTTACCTCGACAGATCTCATTGCCACCTGAAGAACCCTGCGCTCCGATGGTGAAAATCCCCGGCTTTCCCTGATTTCAATACGAAGTGTGGCCGATTCCGAAGC
>Ga0163209_1000174_pt1 | contig 26184 bp, 23 predicted proteins | sample Kivu_160m_FD_113538 | JGI IMG/M metagenome (GOLD analysis project Ga0163209, IMG submission 113538) | Freshwater microbial communities from Lake Kivu, Western Province, Rwanda to study Microbial Dark Matter (Phase II) - Kivu_160m | ecosystem: Environmental > Aquatic > Freshwater > Lake ...
ATATAAGCCTCCCGGTGGGATTCCCGCACGGCGATGCCGCAGGGATTCGTATGCTTGATGACTGCAACTATTGGCTCTTCAAACTCCGCGGCAAGGGCGATGGCAGCGTCGATATCCACAAGATTGTTGTATGAAAGCTCTTTCCCATGAAGTTGGAGGAAGACCTCCTCAAGATTTCCGTAGAATCCGGCTTTCTGGTGGGGATTTTCACCGTACCGCATGGACCTGGAATGCAGGATGCTATGCCTGAACGCATCCACTTCTCCTGTTCGGTTGAAGTAATGAAAAATCGCAGTGTCGTAATGCGAAGTCATATTGAAAGCCTTCGCGGCAAATTTGCGGCGGTCGCCAAGGCCGGTAAAGCCATTCTGTTTCGCCAGGATCTCGGTCAGTTCCTTGTAATTATCCCTTGACGAAACGACCACGACATGTTCATGGTTTTTCGCAGCCGCCCTGATCAGGGAGATGCCGCCGATATCTATTTTTTCGATGATCTCCTTTTCATCGCTTGTCGAGGCGACGGTTTGTTCGAACGGATAGAGGTCGACGACGACCAGGTCGACGGAGGGGATCTCATATTTCTCGATGTCGTTCACATCCGAAAGGCTGTCGCGACGCCAGAGGATGGCGCCGAAGATCTTGGGATGCAGGGTCTTGACCCTTCCACCCAGGATTGAAGGATAGGAGGTGAGCGATTCGATCGATACCGCATGGATACCTCTGCCGGAAAGGTAATCGTATGTTCCTCCGGTCGAGATGATTGCGACGCCGTAAGATTCCAACGTGCGCGCCAGCTCTTCGATCCCCTCTTTGGAATAGACGGAGATCAGGGCAGTCTTGATTTTGATCTGGTCGTTCATGGCCGATTCCTCTGTAACATAAAATGAATTTATGCGTCTAACTGCCGCATTCCGAAACCCGTGCAATGTTACCAAAAATAACCGGACCGGACAATGTAATTACACTTACGGACTGTAAATCCAAATATATCTATCTTTACTGTCGGAAATGAATCCGTTTCGTCCATGATCCTGATACTACGATTAATTCGCGAGAGTTATTTATTTGCTTTCCAGGCAATTATTGTAAATAAAGTTCGCACGATCCTTTCATTGCTGGGGATCACCATCGGGATCTTTTGCGTCATATCGGTCTTCACGGTGTTCGATTCCATGGAGAGTGCGATCCGGAAAAGCATCGAATCGCTGGGAAGTAATGTGCTGTATATCCAGAAATGGCCCTGGGCCATGGGTGGTGATTATCCGTGGTGGAAATACTGGCAGCGACCGGAGACGTCCCTCGAAGACATGAAAGAACTGGAGAAACGGAGCAGCCTGGCCGAATCGGTGGCTTTCATGATACAGGTCACCAAAACCGTCAAATACCAGACCAGCTACATCGAGAACGTGACGGTGCTGGGAGTTTCGCAGGATTTTGATCAGGTATGGAAGTTTGAACTCGGGGAGGGACGCTATTTTTCCCCAAATGAATCGGCCAGCGGGAAAAACATTGCGGTGATCGGGGCTGACATCGCTACGGAGCTTTTCCGCGAAGGCGACCCGGTGGGAAAGAAGATCAAGGTGTTCGGCAGGAACATCGAGGTGGTGGGGGTGATCACCAAGGAGGGGGAGGATTTTTTCGGGAATTCGAACGACAAGGTGGTTTACATGCCGGTCAACTATTTTAAAACCCTGGTTGATATCCGCGACATGGACGCCACGATCATCGTCAAGGCCAAGCCCATGGTCTCCAATGACGAGCTGCGCGACGAGCTCACCGGTCTCATGCGCTCGATCAGGAAGCAAAAGCCTTCGGCGGAGGACAATTTCGCAATCAACGAGACCGACATCATCTCCAAGGGTTTTGAAAGCCTTTTCAATGTCATCGCGATCGTGGGCTGGATCATCGGCGGGTTTTCCCTGCTTGTCGGGGGTTTCGGCATCGCCAACATCATGTTCGTATCGGTCAAAGAACGGACCAGCATCATCGGGATACAGAAGGCCCTCGGAGCCAAGAATTACTTTATCCTGCTTCAGTTCCTGTTCGAAGCGGTCTTCCTCTCCCTTATCGGCGGAATTTTTGGGTTGCTGATCATCCTGCTGCTGACCATCGCCGTTTCGACGTTTACGCAATTCCACCTTATCCTCACGCAGGGCAACATCCTGCTCGGGATCGGCGTTTCGGCATTGATCGGGCTGATCTCGGGTATCGTGCCGGCCTGGACGGCGTCAAAGCTCGATCCCGTGGAGGCCATGCGAACTGGCATGTAGCTCAGAACGGCCAGAATTGATTATCGTTCCACACTTTTTCCTTAAGCTCGTTATCGAGGTCACTGAGGATCTTCAGGTGAGTCTTTTCCCAGTCGGATAAAAAAGTGTAAAGCTCCTTTTCGATCGGATCATCGGTTGCGGCGGCCCGGCCGGCGTAGATCTCGATCGCCCGCTTTTCAAAGTCAACTGCTGCGCCGATGGCTGCGGCTTCAAAGCCGGCAGCGGCGATCTTATCCTTGACCTCCTGCGAAAGGATATGGTCGGATGCATCTTCAGCGCCTGCCGGGGCCGTCACTTTCAGGAATGAATGGGTCTTGTCGTAATGAGCAAATTGCTCGGAGAGAAATTTCACATGCATGGTCTCCTCCTCGGCCATGGCGAGGAATATTTTTTTTACCTCTTCGTCTTTGCATTGATCGGCAACGGTCGAATAAAAAGAATATCCGCGTTTTTCAAGAAGGATCGCCTGCTTCAGAATGTCAATAGCTTTCTCGTTTGCCATAGAATGAATATGATTAACGATTATTAATACCTGTTGAACTGTGACACGAAAATAGCAATTATTTAAACGGCAACTTACACGATTCATTGTTTTCTCATTCCCGGAACAGAATTCTCTGTATTGTTTCAGCCGCATTATTCAGCGGCTCGGAACAGGTGCGTTCCCTGCAAACGTAGATCAGGGTCTTACCTTCCCTGAACCTTCCTTTTACCGGATCGGGATAAAGCCCGTCTTCGCTGCCGCAAAACAGTGCCTGAGGCAGGTAACCGGCATTGAACTGCCTGAGGATGCTTTTGCAGTTCGCGCCGACAATAGCGACTTCATACGGCGGATAGATCGCAAGCAGCAGACCTATTGCCCAGTTCCCATAAAACGAGGGTTCGGATTGAATCCCTGAATACACTTTTTGAAGCATCGCCACTGCCAGATTATTCCATTTTTCCTTCCCTGAGATATGGCCAAACACCAGCAGGTTCAAAGCCATTTGAGAATTCGATGACGGGGTTACATTATCCGGGATCTCCTTTTTCCTGTCAATAAGCGCCGGAGATGTATCGGATGTGTAGTAGAAGAGCCCGGTGTGGTCGTCAAAAAAATGAGTGATCGTATGACCGATCATCATTTCAGCCTTATCAAGCCATTCAGGAGCAAAGGTTGCCTGGTAGAGATCCAGAAAGGCCTTGATCATGAAGGCATAGTCATCGAGAAAGGCAGGGGGTGACTGGATTCCGGAAGCCGGAAAAAGCCGGAAGAGTCGCTGGTGGTCTTCCAGGATACCGGCATAGATCCGGGCTGCTTTCTCGGCTTTTCTCAAATACATTTCCTCATCGCAAGCCTTGTACGCCGAAACCAGCCCGCTGATCATCAGGGCGTTCCAAGCTGTTATGACCTTGTTGTCCAAACCGGGTTTAGCTCTTTTCCCGCGAACCTCAAGCGCCTTCTCCTTACATTTACGGATCTTTTGATCAATGTGCTCTTTTTCCATAGAATATTTCACCGGCAATTCGTCCGGACTCCGGTTCACAAACAGGATGTTCTTTCCATTTTCCCAGTTCCCGTTCTCAGAGATCCCGAAATAATCCATGAATAACTGCGCATCTTCCTTCAGCATATCCTGTAATTCATCGGCAGTCCAGGCATAATACGCACCTTCTCCCTCCGCGCTGTCGGCATCGAGAGAAGCATAAAACAGTCCTTCGGGAGAAGTCAGCTCCCTTTCGATGAACCGGAGGGTATCCTCAACAACCTCCCGGTAAAGCGGTTCACGCGAATGCTGAAATCCTTGTGCATACAGGTTTACCAGTTGGGCATTGTCATACAGCATCTTCTCAAAATGCGGAATGTGCCAACGGTCATCCACCGAATACCGGCTGAAGCCTCCCCCGATGTGATCATAAATTCCTCCACAGGCCATTTTTCGCAATGTCAGGTTCACTGCGTCGATGGCTTTCCTGTTGCCCGATATCACGCCATACCGGAGCAGGTATTCGAAATTCACCGGCATCGGGAATTTGGGCGCTCCGATGGTGCCGCCATCCTGGTCGTCAAGTATCTTCTGCCATTCCAGGAACAGGTTATCCGGTAATTGGGCATTGCCGGGCGTCAGACTACCTGACGGGCGCAGGTTTTCGGGAAAGGTCATTTTCAGATGGATGGCGTCAGCCTGTCGAACCAATTCATCCGGATCGGATTGAAAGTTCTTAGCGAGAAAATCGAGCAAATAGATCCATTGGTCCCGGTTAAAATAGGTCCCGGCAAAAACCGGTCTTCCGTCGGGAAGGGCGATCACGTTCAGCGGCCAGCCTCCCCTGCCCGACACGATGTAGGCAGCCGTCATGTAAACCTGGTCAACGTCAGGCCGTTCTTCCCGGTCAACCTTGATCGAAACGTAGTGCCGGTTCATCAACGAAGCCACCTCCCTGTCTTCGAACGACTCCTTTTCCATAACATGGCACCAGTGGCAGGCAGAATACCCGATGCTGATGACCATCAGCTTATTTTCCGCCCGGGCCCGGTATAGCGTTTCATCGTTCCACGGATGCCAGTCAACCGGGTTAAAGAGGTGTTGAAGCAGGTATGGGCTGGTTTCGCCGATGAGGTGGTTGGGCGGGTTTTCCGGCATGCCGATCAACGGAGAATGTGAGTCCTGATCCTCGAGGAGAGGATATCGATGGCAACTTTGTTCTGTCCTCCCTGGGGAACGATGATGTCGGCATACCGTTTGGTCGGTTCGATGAACTGCAGGTGCATCGGCTTGACGTAGGTCTCGTAGTGTTCCAGTACCTGGTGGAACGAGCGTCCCCGTTCTTCGATATCGCGCCGGATGATGCGCATCAGCCGGTCGTCGCCGTCGGCATCAACATAGACCTTGATGTCCATTCTCTTTCTCAGCCGCGGATTGGTAAGGATCAGAATGCCTTCGACGATGATGACCTGGGCAGGGGTGACGGTGACGGTCTCTTTAGAGCGGGCGCAGGTGACATAGGAATACATGGGCATTTCGATGGGCTGGCCGGTCCTGAGCGTTTCCAGTTGCCTGATGAGCAGGCTCCATTCGATGGAAGTGGGGTGGTCGAAGTTGATCTTTGCCCGTTCTTCGGCCGATTTATGCCCGTTATCCTTGTAATAGGCGTCCTGCGGGATCACGGTAACGGCCTCCCCGGGAAGGTGTTTGATGATCTTCTTGACCACGGTGGATTTTCCTGAACCGGACCCACCGGCAATTCCGATTGTCAGCATATTTTACATCATATAGCTTAATAATATCCCGGCTGCTACTGCAGATCCGATCACGCCGGCGACATTTGGCGCCATGGCATGCATCAGCAAGTGGTTGGACGGATCCACCCTGAGCCCTTCCATTTGGGAAACCCTGGCAGAGTCAGGCACTGCAGAAACTCCGGCTGACCCGATCAGCGGATTGATCCGGTTTTCCGGTTTTAAAAAAAGGTTCATTACTTTGGCAAAGATAACTCCTCCGGCGGTGGCAATCATAAAAGCAAATGCGCCTAGTATAAAAATCAGGACCGACTGGGGAGTCAGGAATATATCGGCCTGTGTACTGGCTCCGACGGTCAACCCGATCAGAATGGTCACAATGTCGATCAGCGCATTGCTTGCCGTATTGGCAAGTCTTTTAGTAACGCCTGATTCCTTGAGGATGTTTCCGAAAAAAAGGAAGCCAAGCAATGGCAAGGCGCTGGGGGCAATGAAAGTGGTGAATATCAATCCTATGACCGGGAACAGGATTTTCTCCTGCCGTGATACCTGCCGCGGCGGCTTCATCCTGATCAGTTTTTCTTTTTTTGAGGTCAGAAGACGCATAATCGGAGGCTGTATCACCGGAACCAGCGCCATATAGGAATAGGCGGCAATGGCAATAGGGCCGATCAGGTTCTTCACCACTTCGCCGTTAGCCATGATATTGATACCATTGGCCAGCTTTGAGGAGAGAAAAATGGCTGTGGGACCATCTGCGCCACCGATGATGCCGATGGCCGCAGCTTCGGGTGGATAAAATCCCAGAACCAGCGCGCCCAGGAAGGTGATGAATATCCCAAGTTGGGCTGCTGCTCCGAGCAGAATCAATTTGGGATTGGAGATCAGTGAAGAGAAGTCGGTCATGGCGCCGATCCCCAGGAAAATGAGCGGTGGATAAATCCCTTTTATCACGCCGAAATACAGATAGTTAAGCACGCTTCCCTGCTCATAGATACCCAACTGAAGACCGGCGTCATGCAGAAAGGGAATATTGCCTATTATGATCCCTGTGCCAATGGGAACCAGCAGCAAGGGCTCGTATTCATAACGTATTGCCAGAAAAATAAAAATCAGTCCAACGATGATCATGACCAGATTACCCCAGAGAAGATTAACAAATCCGGTATAACTCCAGAATTTTTCCAGTCCGTCGTAAATTCCCGTTTCGCCCGGTACTCCGGCGCCTGATGCGGATGCCTGCGCCTGAATGTTGAAGCTCTCCCCGGTTGCGGGCAAAATCATCGGTTTTATCACAAATAAAATCAGAATGATGCCGAAAACAAGGAGGAATTTCCTGACGGCGGGACTAACGTGGTATTCTGATCTTCGGATTTTCATAACAGGGATGCATTATTCGATTTCGACTAGAACATCATTCTGAAGCACTGTATCGCCAGGTTTCACCATAACCGATCTGATGTTTCCGGATTTCTCTGCGAGGACGTTGTTTTCCATCTTCATCGCTTCCATTGTCAGCAGCTTCTGGCCCATGGTCACCTGATCTCCCTCTTTAACAAGTACAGAGATGATCGTTCCGGGCAATGGCGCCTTTACCGCAAGGTTCGTTGTGTGAGTGGGCGTTTTGGGTATCCGGGTTTCTTTCCCTTTGGGCTGAGGCGCTTCCGCCCGGACCAAAGTGGGCGTTTTCGTCGTTTTCAGATCCCGGTGAATTTCGACATCATACGGTGTTCCATTGACTTCGACCTTGGCAATATTCTCCTCGAATCCCTGGATCTCCACTTCATAAATATTTCCATTGATGGTGAACTTAAACTTTTTCATCGGCTGTCCTTTAACAGAATTTATGATTTTATCCGCGCCTTGGAAGATTCATGATGCCATAGATCTTCGAACTCCAGGGAGAATATGTTCTTGAAACTTTTTTCACGGTCATAACATATTTTTCTTCGTCGTGCAACTCGGTGAAAAAAAGATAAAGCGCGGTGCAAATGGCTGCATTTTCATCGGCGCTAAGTGATGTTTTCGGCTCGATCGCTGCAACATTCTCGGATTTCTTTTTCTGCCGGAGTTTAATCCTTATATACATATTTTGAAGCGTGGTAATCCTTGCGATGACGAACACAAGGGCCAACAGGGACACGAAAACCACCACATAGCCGATAACTGTTATGATGATAGCCAGGTCGGTGATATTCGAGAGCTTGAAAACAATCTGGTCACACAGGATCATGGACAATGGTTTGATTTGTTTATAGCGGGATGTTGGAATGTTTTTTGGGAGGAAGGTTATCTTTTTTTGTCTGCAGGGTCTGCAGCGCCCTGATTATCCTGAATCTCGTATTCCGCGGTTCGATGACATCGTCGATAAAACCGTATCTGGCTGCATCGTAAGGATTGGCGAATTTCGTCTTGTATTCGAATTCCTTTTCGGCCGCGTACTTTACTTTCTCCCTGGCGTCCTGTATTTCGCTGATCTTTTTTCCTTCGAGGATCTCGATGGCGCCCTTGGGCCCCATGACGGCGATCTCCGCCGAGGGCCAGGCATAGTTCATGTCGGCCCGGAGCTGTTTGCATCCCATCACGTCGTGCGCCCCGCCGTATGATTTCCGGAGGGTAATGGTGATTTTCGGGACGGTGGCCTCTCCGTAAGCGAACAGGAGCTGGGCGCCGTGGATGATGATCCCGCCGTACTCCTGGTTGCTGCCCGGAAGGAACCCGGGTACATCGACCAGCGTGATGATCGGGATATTGAAGGCGTCGCAGAACCGTACGAACCGAGCCCCCTTGCGCGATGCCTCGATGTCGAGCACCCCGGCCAGGAAATTGGGCTGGTTGGCCACGATGCCGCAGGGAATGCCGTTGAATTTTGCAAAGCCGACCACGATATTCTTGGCGTAGTGCTGGTGCACCTCGAGGAATTGCCGCCCGTCGACGATGAGGTAGATGACGTCTTTGACATCATAGGGCTGATTGGGATTGGCCGGAACGATGTCGTTCAGCGTATCCTCTACCCGGTCGATCGGATCGGTGCATTCGGTAATGACGGGATCTTCCAGATTGTTCTGCGGCAGGTATTCCAGGATCTTGCGAATGAGCATCAGCCCTTCGTCCTCGCTAACCGTCCTGAAATGGGCCACGCCCGACTTGGTGGAGTGTACGGAGGCGCCGCCCAGGTCTTCGGTCGTGATATCTTCGCCTGTGACCGTCTTGGTGACCTTTGGCCCTGTCACGAACATGTAGCTGGAGTTCTCGCTCATGACGATGAAATCGGTGAGGGCAGGGGAGTAAACCGCCCCGCCGGCGCAGGGGCCGAATATGGCGGAGATCTGCGGTACCACGCCCGAGGCGGCGATGTTGCGCATGAAGATCTCGGCATAACCCGCCAGGGAGTTCACCCCTTCCTGGATCCTCGCGCCGCCGCTGTCGTTGATGCCGATCACCGGCGCCCCGACCTTGACGGCCTGATCCATGATCTTGCATATCTTGCGGGCGAAGGTTTCTGACAGCGAGCCGCCGAAGACGGTGAAATCCTGCGAGAAGACGAAAACCACGCGGCCGTCGATGGTTCCCCGGCCGGTGACGACCCCGTCGCCAAGGTAGTGTTCCTCCTCCAACCCGAAATCGGTGCAGCGGTGGGTCACGAACATGTCGTACTCCTCGAAGCTGCCTTCATCCAGCAGCTTTTCGATACGCTCCCTGGCCGTGTACTTGCCCTTCTTGTGCTGCGATCTGATGCGGTCTTCCCCGCCGCCCAGCTTGGCTTTTTCGCGTTTTTCCAGTAATTCGGAGATTTTGTTTTCGTTGGCCATAATGATAAAAATGTCGTGAATATAATGATGCAACCGGCCGTAGGGACGCATTGCAACCGGCCGTAGGGACGCATTGCAATGCGTCCCTACCTACCGGTTGCAAAATTCGATCAGGACGCCATGCGTCGATTTCGGGTGCAGGAACCCGATGTTCATTCCCTCGGCGCCCTTGCGGGAGACCTTGTCGATGAGGGTAAGGCCGAGGGACTCCGCTTCAGCCAGCGCCTCGTTGGCGTTCTCCACCGCAAAGGCGATGTGGTGGATCCCTTCGCCCTTTTTTTCGAGGAACTTTCCGATCGGCCCTTCCGGGTCGGTCGACTCAAGCAATTCGATCTTGGTCTGCCCCACCAGAAAGAAGGCGGTCTTTACTTTCTGGTCCTTCACCTCTTCAATATTATAGCATGGGGTCCCGAGCAGGCTTTCATAATAAGGGATGCTCTCCTCCAGGCTTTTCACGGCGATTCCGAGATGTTCGATGTGGGATGGTTTCATTCAGTAATTGTTATTTTATTAACAGCACAAATGTAATCAGTTTTTATGAACCGGCAAGAGCTAAAATTCAGTAACTTTCGGAAAAAATGAGCGATCTCCATGAAACATCGGGAAATAGAACGTAAATTTCTGGTTAATAAACTTTTATGGAAAAAAATCCCAAAGCCGGAAGGTACCTGCATCAGCCAGGGATATCTTTGTGCCGATGACGAAAGGACGATCCGGGTGCGGGTGGCGGGCGACCGGGCGTTCCTGACCATTAAATTACGGTTGGAAGGGATTACCCGGCAGGAATATGAGTATCCCGTCCCGGCGGAGGAGGCGGAGGAACTAATCGGGAGTTGCGGCCGGGCCGTGGTGGAAAAGGTCCGGTTCCGGATCCCTTCGGGCAGCCAGGTGTGGGAGGTAGATGAATTCCACGGCGCCAATGAGGGGCTGCTGATGGCCGAGATCGAACTGAATGACCCCGGGGAGGATTTTGACCGGCCGGAGTGGCTGGAAGCCGAGGTCACGGGCGATCATCGGTATTACAATTCGTATCTGGCAGTGAAACCCTATAGCGCCTGGAAATAATTGCCCCGGCGGCTATGAGATTATTTTTAATAAATATAATAGAAATTATAATAATACGGATTATATTTCTTACCTTCGCTTCATGAAATTCATCAACCGGCAGCGGGAACTTTCCTTTTTGGAACGGGAATACACAAGCGAAGGCGCTTCCTTCGTCGTTATTTACGGGCGCAGGCGGCTTGGGAAGACCGCCCTTATAAGGGAATTCATCCGGAATAAACCCGGATCGGTTTACTTCCTTGCCGACAGGTCGGCCGAAACCGTAACAATCAATCTGTTTGCCGATGTGGTCCGGCGCACCTGCGGCAGAGATCTCTGGCCAGATGTACGACTGACCTCCTGGGGCCAGGCTTTTGACCTTTACCTGCAAAGTTTTTCCACGGGCAACAGCAAACAGATCCTCGTACTGGATGAGTTTCAATACCTGGTATGGTCAAACAAGGCATTCTCCACCGTCCTACAGCGTATATGGGACGAGCGGCTGAAGGACCGGAATATTTTTTTGATTATCTGCGGGTCGTCAGTCAGCATGATGCTCTCGGAAGCGTTGAATTATCATTCGCCCCTGTACGGCCGACGCACAGGGCAGGTCGAGCTGAAACCACTCAGCTTCTCCGCTCTCAGGGAGTTTATCCCACGTAAAAATCCTGTCTTTCAGGCAGAGATCTACGGATTGACCGGCGGAGTCCCCAAATACCTGGAGTTCTTTAACAGCACGAAAACTGTTTTTGAGCAGATATTGCAATCGATACTCGACATTGATCATTTTCTTAATCAGGAGGCCCGCTTCATTCTTTCCGAAGAGGTTAATGAACCCATCAACTATTTCGCCATCCTGAAGTCCATTTCGGCCGGAAACAGGAAGATCTCCGCTATATCGTCCGATCTGCAGGTCGGGATGCACCGGCTTTCGCCCTATCTGAGCACCCTGCAGCAGATCGGGCTGGTGGAACGACAGGTGCCGGTCACCGAGACCATGGCCCATAAAAGTAAAAAGGGGCTGTACCGCATCAGTGATTGTTACCTCCGCTTCTGGTTCAGGTTCATCTATCCTAACCTGTCCGACATTTCACTTGGCAACACCGGCTGGCTTCTCCGGAAAATAAAGATCGAATTCAACGATTTCATGGGCTCTGCTTTCGAGGATATCTGCCGGCAGATGATCCCCACCCTGTTCCCGGGGAGCTATGACCGGATCGGTTCATGGTGGGACAAGCGCCACGAAGTTGATATCCTGGCGATCAACCGATCGGACCAGACTGTTTTGCTTGGAGAGTGCAAATGGAGCAACCGGCTGGTAGGGAAAGAAGTTTTAATCCGGTTGAGGGAAATCGCAGGAAAAATTGATTTCGGGTTCAGTCCCGCCGGAATCAAATTCATCCTTTTCACAAAACGCGGATTTAAAAAGGAACTCCGGAGCGAACTAAGCGGTGAATGCTTACTTTATGATTTCACGGATGCGGGGTGGCTTGAGAGAATTTAGTGCCGGAAGCCAAAGTTTCCGTGATCCGGATATTGCTATATTTTGCTTTAATCCAATAAGTTAATATTTATCAAATAAGATGAGTGACACTACCTGGTGGTAAACTAAATAGCATAATAAATATTGGAAAGGCTTACAAAGCTGAAGGCTGAAAGTAACCTTAATCAGCCAAAAAAATGAAAATGTTTCAGCAATGTTTCAGTAAATGAAATGAGAAAAGCCCTGAATCATTAATAAATACAGGGCTTTCCTTTAAATTGATTGTGGAGAATAGGGGAGTCGAACCCCTGACCTTTAGACTGCCAGTCTAACGCTCTAGCCAACTGAGCTAATCCCCCGTTGAGGGTGCAAAATTAAGAACTTTTTAATATGAAACGACTATTTACCGCCTTAAAAATCATTCCCGACACCGGATTCACCGGAAAATACAGGGAATTGAGGCAATCGCTGCGGCATGAGCAGATCAAGTGGGTAGAGGAACACAACATCCACATCACCCTGAAATTCTTCGGGGATACGGAGGAGCAGCGGATACCGGCCATCGGGGGCGTGCTGAGATCCATCTCATCATCATCGCCTCCTGTCGTCCTGCGTCTTTCGGGGCTTGGGATCTTCGGCAGCGCTTATGCCCCGAGGGTCGTCTGGACGGGCATCGAGCCTTATGAAGAGGTGGCGAAACTCATGAAACAGGTTCATGAAGGGCTCCGGCCGGCCGGCTTCGAGCCCGACCGCCAGAACCTCGTCCCTCACCTGACGCTGGGACGTGTCAAATTCCTGAAGGATAAGATCCTTTTCAGCCGCGCCATCGAACAGTTCAGATCCATCTCTTCACTACCGATCACCGTAGGGGAGATCATCCTGTACGAAAGCATCCTGCGGCGGGAGGGGCCGACATACATTGCGCTGGAGAAGTTCCCGTTTGAAAAAAAACTACACCACGAAGACAAAGACACGGAATGTTGAAAAGCAATGATTTTCTTTCCCGTGCCTCCGTGCCTCTGTGGTGAATTCTACATGTTAAGCCGTCCTCTTTGATTCTTCAAACCGCTTGGCAATAAGGTGGTAGAGGATCAGTCCGATGCCGCCGAAGAGGCAGATCATGGAGAAGAACGCGGGCTCTTCTTCAAGCGTGGTATAGACGGCCAGTACCTTGCCGATGAGGATGCCGGTGCCAATGCCCACCAGCAGGAGGCCCCACTTCAGGGAGGAGGGCTGCTGCGAAGATTCGAAGATGGTGGCATCGGTGCCTTTGGCGATCAGGGCCAGGCGTTCCTTCTTCCTCACGAAGAGGTAAACGATGCCGTAGACCATGGCAAAAAATGCGATCGGGATTAAAAATTCTGTTGTCATTTCCGTTTGGTTTTTGGTTTGTTTTTCCGTTTTCGTCCCGTATGACGCAGGAAGGTTGCCATGGTTACAGGCATTCCAAAAACCAGATCAATGCACGACCATCTTTGCAATGCGGATGCTTTCGCTGCCGGATAATTTCAGCAGGTAAATTCCTTTTTTGAACCCGGAAATATCAACCTTCCTGATAAAATCCCGGGGGGTATTCAGGAGTTTTTCGGAATAAAAGATCTTCCCCGCAAGGTCGCTGATGATCAGATCCATGTTTTTTTCATCACACATGGCGACCAGGGTCATTTCGCCGCTTCCGGGGTTTGGATAGAGTCTGAGCGATGTTTCTCTGCCGTTTTCTGACGCACCGGCACATTGCTGCATATACAGCAGTTTCGTTGATTCCTCGCCCGGGCCACATTCATTTGCGCCCTGTACTGCAATGGTTCCCGTGTGGGCCGTATCAGAAATGAACAAAGTAATGCTGTTCGTTCCTTCGCCTGCCGTTATGGCCATGCCTTCCGGAATTCTCCATGAATAACCGTCCGCGCCCGGAATTAACGGGGTGTTGTAAATGTAATTTCCATGGTCAAGGCACACCGTATCATTTCCGGTGATCTCTCCGGCGGCCCCGGGAGGCATGGCAACGGAGACCATCCCGGATACCGTATCGCTTTTACCGCAATTGTTTTCGGCGAAAACGGAAATCATTCCATCCGAAGCGCCCCACTGCACCCGGATTGAATCGGCGCCCTGGCCTTCCAGGATCGTTGCATCCGGCGGTACCATCCAGTTGAGATAATCGGAAACAACCGCCGGGACAACAGAGAAGATGGCCTGCGCGCCGGCACAGACCGTGTCGGGACCCGCAACAGGTCCTGGTTCGTACGGCGGTAAGTTCACTGTGACAAAGAGTACCGAGGGGATGGGATTGATGCCGCATTCGTCGCCTGCCACAACCTGCAGGGTACCGGAGTAGCCGCTCCATCGAATTGTGACCTGGGGAGTGTTCTGCCCGCTGACGATGGTGGCATGCAAGGGGCATATCCAGGAGTAATTCACGCCTTCAACAGGGTCAACGATCGCATAGGATTCCAGACTTCCGGCACATACCAACTGGGGTCCCGTGATGGGTCCCGGCGGTTCAGGGCCGGGGTCGATCGTGACCGTGACGCTGTCGGCGAAGACCCTGGAAGCATTATCCGTGACGGTTACCCGGTAAATGGTCGTCTCCTCCGGGGTGGCGAGGGGATTGGCGAGCGAAGGATCATTCAATGTACCCGGCGGAGACCATAAATAATTATAGGGGGACGCTCCGCCGATGACGGTGCAGGAAAGCTGCGATGATTGCCCAAGACAGATAGTGTCAGGGTCAGCTGCTGCGACAGCTTCGGGCAATACTTTGATCACGGCTGTCCGCCGGTGGACAGGCGTTCCGTTGGGACCGGCAGCAGTAAAGGTCGCCAGGTAATCGCCGCCGGGGACATTCCCGTTGAGCCTGAGCACTACCGGGAGGGTTTGCGGAAAAAGGGTCATGGTACTGCCGAACGGATATTCAAAAGTAATGGACCCGTCGGAAGGGATAGGGGTGATCAGCGCTGAAATGAGCACGGTATCGGCGTACAATTTCACGGCGGGTACGGAGACCATGATGGTTTTGGCATCGTCCGGGGTCACCAGTGTGTCGGCGGATTTATCCACGGCCATGGCAAAATCGGGGAAATAGCCGGTCATGCTCCGGAAGGTGCCGTCCCTGAAATCGGTCCAACCGAGCAGGGCGACCTTTTTATTCGATACGACGCCGTTGTAATCTCCCTGGTAGCGAGGCATCCCTCCACCCCCGCAGGTTTCACAGTCGATCTTCATCTTCTCGTTGGAGATGCGCTGGTTTGGGAGGAAGGTGGCTCCGCCGTCCACAGAATAGCTAGCATAGATGCAGGCGCTGTCGTTCGTGGGTGTGTCGCGGGCGTCCATCCACATGACATAGAGCCTTCCCGTCTCTTTATCACACCAAATCGACGGATGCCATTGCTGGGAATTCTCCGTTCCGGGATCGTCGTTCACTTTCACCGCATTGCTCCAGGTAAGGCCGCCGTCGGCCGACGACCGGCAGAAGATGTCGGACATATGGCCGTCGCCCGGAGGATCATTGGAGGCATAGACGCAGTAAAGCTTTCCCCGATAAGTCCCGTAACTATTGTCGGCGGCAATCCAGGGATAGGGGCGGGTGCGCATGTTATCAACCGAATGGCGGCCTTCCACCTGAGCGCCCACGGTATTGGCCCATTGTTGCGACGAACGCTGCGAGAAGGTCATTCCTCCGTCGCTCGAGCGGTAAAAAGTGTACACGGAGCTGAACGCTTCGCCGCCGTTGGCGACCAGGTAAACAGCTCCTCCCTGGATGTCGCCCTGCGGGCCCACGCACGACATCATGCCCGGCAGTTCTTGCGTAGAAGGAGAAAAGGTGATGGAAAAGGTTGCCCCGTGGTCGGCGCTCCTGCTGAAATTGCCCGACGCGGCGCCGTCCGACATCGTTGCATAGACGTAGTTTGCAAAGGGTCCGGAGGTCTGATCGCAGGCGATCCAGCACTTGTCGTTGCCTGAAACGGCCACGACCGGGGAATTCCAGGTGATCCCGTTGGTGGACGAAGCGATCACCCTGGCGCCTGCCACCGGTGAACCGTACATGTTGATATAAAAGAGATTTCCAAGGCTGTCGCAGGCTGCCACCGGGTCGCCGCGCATGGGTTCGCCAAAGCCGTCGGCGCCTGTGAGCCAGTCGATTCCGTTCTCGGTATGGTAGGGGTTGTTTATGTTATACGCCGTGAAATACCAGGCCGGGATGCCGGGATGTTCGGCCATGTTGTTCTCGCCGAAGTCGACCCCGAGGCTGAAGTTGTCCCAGCCATCGATGGTGACGACCGTAGAGGAGAGGCCGGGTACCGGTCTGCCAATCCGTTCGATGATATGCTGCGGAACCTGGTCGAGCCTGGAATCGTCGGGGCGGTATTGTGCCGGTGCAGATCCGGTAAATGCCAGTAGCAGAAACAGAAAGGAAAACCGGGAGAGGTTCATGCCGTGTCGGATTAAATGGAGATAGAAGTTATATTTTACAAATTTAATGCAAACCGGGTGATTTTCACATCAGAGCGGCATTGCAAATGCCGCTCAGCGCAGTCTAATATATTTAAAAAGAACATTATCTTTGTAATGACGGTGTAACCTGCCCCCGGAGATCCCGTCAAAAGACCGGATGAAGTACCTTGACGACAACCATTACATTGACCGTGTGCTCAATGGAGATACGGTTGCATACGCGATGCTGGTTGCCAAGCACAAGAACCTGGTATTCTCCATCATCCTGAAAATACTGAACAGCCGCGAGGATGCGGAGGAGGTGGCCCAGGATTGCTTTGTCAAGGTTTACCAGTCGCTCAGTACTTTCGAGCGAAAGTCGAAATTCTCGACATGGCTCTACCGGATCGCCTATAACGCCGCGATCTCGAAGACCAGGAAGAAGAAAATGGAGTTCGCGCCGATGGATGATTACGTGATGAACAATTATACGGAGGAGGATGTTTCGAAGGGGATCGGCGATCTCGATCCCGACGAGCAGAAGAGGTTGATCGACCGTGCGATGGCCAGGTTGTCGGACGATGACAACCTGCTGATCACGCTTTTTTACAAGGCTGAGAATTCTATTGAGGACATCAGTAACATCACCGGTCTTTCGGCGTCGAATGTCAAAGTAAGGCTCCACCGGATACGGAAAAAGCTGCATGCGGAGCTGGCAGGGATGATGGAACGGGCGCTGAATGCCATGAATTAACGATAATTTTGCACCATGATAAACAAGGATGATCTAACCGACGACGATTTTCTGCGCGATCTGATCCGGCGCAGTCCGCTCGACAGCCCTTCCGGGGGTTTCACGGAGCGCGTCATGGCACAGATAGCGGCCTCTCCGGAGGTTTCCCCGGTAAAAAAACCGTTTTACCTGTATCTGAAAGCTGTCGTGCCTTACCTGTTACTCGCCATGATCCTGTTCACGGTCATTGCCACTTCCGACCTGCCCCTGTTCAGATGGCTGCCGGGAAGGCAGTATCTCACCGAAAACCTTTTACCATATATCCAATCCATCTTCGGGATGTTCAAATCTGCCTTTTCTTCCAAGGCTGTATCCTGGGCGTTGCTGGTCAGCTTTTCTGCAGGAGCGCTGTACCTGGTTGACAAGCTGTTTACACGCAGGGGAGCTGTTTGATACGTGAAAGTCACCCAGGGACGCCATCCCTTCGTTTCACTCAGGGCTTGCGTCCCTTTTCATTTTCAGCCTGACTTTCTCTCATTCCACTGCGCCCGGAAGCTTTTTGGGGCGATCTTCGGCAGGGTGCGGCGCGGTCCCCACATCTTTTTCCCGAAGCGGCTGATCATTCGGTTCTTCATCCGGGGTCCCGGCTTGTCAATCATCCAGCGGTGCAGCATCACTGTTTTCCAGCCCGAAACGATGGTCCGCCAGGCGTAGGAGACATATTTCTTTGATACCGCTTCATGGCGGTTGTGCAGCAACAGTTCATGCAACGGGATCTTCAGCGGACAGACCTCGGTGCATTTTCCGCAGAGCGAGGAGGCGAAGCTGAGGTGGTTGTATTCCCTCATGCCAAGGTAGTGTGGAGAGATCACCGATCCGATGGGCCCTGAATAGGGCGCACCATACGTATAACCTCCGACACTTCGGTACACGGGGCATCCGTTAAGGCAGGCGCCGCAGCGGATGCACGAAAGGGCGCGGCGCTGCTCCCTGAAACGCATCACTTCGGTCCGGCGGTTGTCGAGAAGGATCACGTACATCTCTTCCGGTCCGTCGGGCTCGTTCTCCGACTTCGGTCCGAACACGAGATTGTTGTATGCCGTGATATGCTGCCCGGTGCCGTGGTGAGCGAGTAAGGGGAAGAAGAGATCGAGGTCCTCTACAGAAGGGATCAGCTTCTCGATGCCGGCGATGACGATGTGGATCTTCGGAAAGGCCATGCACATCAGGCCATTGCCTTCGTTCTCCGTCAATGCTACGGCGCCTACGTCGGCCAGCAGGAAATTAGCGCCGGTGATCCCCACATCGGCACGGATAAACTCCTCCCTCAGCTTTTCGCGGACAAACTGCGTGATCTGCCCGGGGGTGCTCCCTTCAGGGAGATTGAATTTTTCGTGGAACAACCGGGCTACATCTTCTTTCGACTTGTGCATGGCCGGGGTGAGGATGTGATATGGCTTTTCACCGGCTACCTGCACAATGAACTCCCCAAGGTCTGTCTCGAATACCTCTCGCTTGTTCTTTTCCAGCAGCTCGTTAAGTTCGAGTTCTTCGGAGACCATGCTCTTCTGCTTGACGATGACCTGTGCCTTCGATCGTTTCAGGATCTGCAGGATCTCGCGGTGGGCTTCCTTTTCGTTTGGAGCCCAGATCACCTTTCCGCCGTGCTTGCTGAACTTGTTTTCAAACTCGACCAGGTATTTGTCGAGGTTGGCGATGGTCTTATGCTTGATGTTGGCCGCCCTCCGTTTGGCCAGTTCCAGGTTCCGGAACTGGTCGGCTCCCTTTCGCACCTGCTCATCGTACCGCCCAATGTTATGGTTGAGCCGCTTACGGTGCTCCGGATCGAATGATTTTATTTCGGCTTCTTCCAGGAATTTATGGTACAGGTGGTTCATCGCTTCCGGTTACTGGATCTGGTCGATCTTGTCAATCCTACGCTGGTGGCGTCCACCCTCGAAATCTGTTGAAAGAAAAATTCGCACGAAGCCGAGCGCATCTTCCGGGGTGATGAATCGCGCCGGCAAAACAATGATGTTTGCGTCGTTATGCTTTCGTGCCAAACGGGTGATCTCCCCGCTCCAGCAGATGGCAGCCCTGATCCCTGAATATTTGTTTGCAACGATCGCTACGCCGTTTCCGGAACCGCAAAGCAGGATCCCAACCCGATATTCCCCCGATCGTACCGCCTGGGCAACAGGATGTGCGGCATCGGGGTAATCCATTGATTCTTCGGAAAAAGCGCCGAAATCATGAAAGATATGACCTTCTTCCCGGAGGCTCCTGAGGATATATTCCTTTGCATTGAAACCGGCATGATCACTTCCTATAGCAATCTTTCCGGCCAAATCAACCATTGTTAATATTTTTTTCACAAAGATAAAGATAATGCAATCATAATGAAGAAAAGTCAGTTTTGTTCCATTTCTATTGCTCTCATTGTCAATTTTTTATTTTTTTCACATCCGTATGTTAACAAGTGCTTACTTTTGCCGTAAGAAATTAACAATTGCCCGATCGGATAGAACTAACCTGAGCTGTTCGGGAAAGAAAGAGCAGTTTGACGCTGTTTTATCAGCAAATTTCAACAAAATTAGCGATGAGATGTCAGGGTTTTTTTTAAACAATACAGGTTATCAACAGTTCTTTAAATAATCAACAAACGATTGTATTTTAAAACCTTGAAACTTTTCGTACTGTTAACAACATGTTGATGAAACGCTAATAACCAAAAAACAAAATATATTCAGTAAAAGAAATCAACACTGTTAACAGGAATTATAATTAACATAAAAAATAGAAATTATTTTATTATTAATGTAATATTAAAAAAACGCAAAGCATTTAAAAATGCTGACAGATAAAATAATAAAACTAAAAAAAGAAAGAAATGCCGTGATCCTGGCCCATTATTACCAGGTTCCGGAAATACAGGATATCGCCGATTTCGTTGGCGACAGCCTGGCGCTTTCACAGCAGGCGCTGAAAACAAAAGCGGAGATCATTGTATTTGCCGGCGTTCATTTTATGGCGGAAACTGTTAAAATACTGGGTCCCGAAAAGAAAGTGCTGATCCCGGATCTGAATGCGGGATGTTCGCTTGCGGATTCCTGTCCCCCGGCTGAATTCAAAAAGTTCATAAAGGCGCATCCGGATCACAAAGTGATCTCCTATATCAATTGCTCCGCGAGGGTCAAGACCCTTTCGGATGTGATCTGCACATCAGGAAATGCTATAAGGATCGTAGAATCATTTCCAAAGGATCAGAAGCTTATCTTTGCTCCCGATAAGAACCTTGGGGCGTACATCAACTTAAAGACCGGAAGGAACATGGCGCTATGGGACGGCACCTGCGAAGTGCATGATCTCATCAGGACGGAAGCGGTTGTAAAGCTGAAGGAAGAAAACCCGGAAGCGAAACTGATCGCTCACCCCGAATGCCAGGCCGCAATTCTGGCACTGGCAGATTACGTGGGCTCCACGGCAGGCCTGCTTGCCTTCACGAAGAAAAATGAAGCGACAAGGTTCATCGTTGCCACGGAGACAGGTATTCTGCACCAGATGAAAAAGATGTCACCGGAAAAAGAATTCCTGATCGTCCCGGCGGACGAGACATGCTCCTGCAATGACTGCCCTTATATGAAGTTGAACACCATGGAAAAATTGCATGCATGCCTCTGCAATGAGCAACCGGAGATCAATCTTCCGAAAAGCGTGATTGAAAAAGCCCGTAAGCCAATCCTCAGAATGTTGAAGTTATCCGAATAGCATACCGGACCCGATGAAGATCAATATTCACCGATATATAGCCTGTATTGCCACGGTCACATTCCTGGGGATATGTCAGGAGAACCTGATGGCGCAGGACACCATCAAACAGGACGGATTCCAGAGATTTTACTATCCCGACGGGAAGATATCCAGTGAAGGATTGCTCAGGGAGGGGAAACCTGACGGGTACTGGAAATCATACAATTCGAATGGTACTCTGAGATCTGAAGGCAACCGCAAGAACTTCGAGCTCGACAGCCTTTGGAAGTTCTACAATGAGGAGGGAAAGCTGATCGTGGATATTTTCTACCGGACAGGAAAGAAGAACGGGATCAAAACCACCTACCTCGACAAGGAGACCGTAAAAGAGAATTTCTCCGGCGACGTGAAGGAGGGTCTTACCGTTTATCTTTATCCCGACGGGAAGATCAAGCAAGAGATACCTTTTATCAATGGGCTGGAGCAGGGGTACGGCCGGGAGTATGCCCCTGACGGAACGATCGTGACCCTCACGGAGTTCAAGCGCGGTTTTATTGTTGACCGGATGCGCATCAACCGGAAGGACGGCAACGGAAGAAAACAGGGGCGCTGGTGTACCTTTTACGACAACGGGAACCTGAAGACGGAAGCAACCTACAGGGATGACCGGAAGAATGGCTATTACAAGGAATACGCCCGGAACGGCGACCTTTTAAAGATATTAAAATACGTTGATGACGCCATCGAACCGGAAGCCGCCGAGATCCGGAAGCTCGACGTGCAGAACGAATACTATCCCGACGGAAAGGTAAAAGTCAGTGCCATGTACCGGAACGGCATTCCCGAAGGAGTAAGGAAGGAGTATTCGGAAGAGGGGAAGATATCGAAATGCGAGACTTACCTGAACGGGGTGGTTATTGCCACCGGCATTGTAAAGGAGGACGGGAACCGGGACGGTCCGTGGAAAGATCTCTATCCTGACGGATCGGTAAAAGCGGAGGGCAGATATGACGACGGTAAACAGGTGGGGGAATGGAAGTATTACCATCCCAACGGAAAGATCGAGCAAACCGGCAAATTCAACAAGCAGGGAAAACCCGAAGGAACCTGGAAATGGTATTATGACAACGACCTCCTGCTGAAGGAGGAGAGTTATCACAACGGGCTGAGGGACGGGGTATCCACCGAATATGATGAGACCGGAAAATTGATCGAAGAGGGTGAGTTCCTTGAAGGCAAGGAGGAAGGGCCGTGGTTCGGGATAACCGGCGATTGTGTCATCCGGGGCACATTCCGTGATGGCCTGAGGAACGGCATGTGGTATTACTATTATCTTGACCTTACAGAAGGTAAGACAGACAGCATCTGTTTTTACAAGGGAAATTTCATTGAAGACAACCCCGACGGAAAACATTATTGGTACTGGGAAAACGGAAAGATTAAAGACGAAGGAAGTTACGTCAACGGACTGAAAGAGGGCGACTGGTACAAGTACAATTCCGACGGGACCCTCTTCATGATCATCACGTACCGGCAGGGAGCGGAAATTAAATTTGACGGCGTAAAGATCAAGCCGCCGTTTGAGAAGGAGGAACCATGACGAAACAGGAGAAACGTAGTGGCGACCCACGGGTCGCCCGGACCCGTCCGGTCAACCCGACAACGGAAGAGCTGATAAGGCTGAATAAGTACATCGCCAACGCGGGAATCTGTTCAAGGCGTGAGGCGGACAAACTGATCGAAGCCGGTGCGGTGACGGTGAACGGGAAAGTCATCACGGAGCTGGGCACCAAGATCATGCCCGGCGACAAGGTTCATTACGGCGGCCAGGCCATCCGGGGGGAAAAGCCAAAGTATCTTCTGCTGAACAAGCCCAAGGGATACATCACCACCGTGAACGACCCCGAAAAGCGAAAAACGGTCATGAACCTCATTCAGGGCGCTTGCAAGGAAAGGGTCTATCCTGTCGGACGGCTCGACCGGAACACCACCGGGCTGCTGCTTTTCACCAATGACGGCGACATCGCCAAGAAGCTGACCCATCCGCGGTACGGCATTAAAAAGATCTACCATGTTGAAACCGACCGGAACGTCACTGTAGCCGATTTCCGAAAGATCGCCGGCGGTTTCAGGCTGGACGACGAAAAGATCACCGTTGACACCATCGAATATGTCGGCGACGGAAAAGATAAAAAGCAGATAGGCATCGAACTCCATTCAGGGCAGAACCGGATCGTCAGGCGCATATTCGAACACTTTGGTTACAAGATCGTCCGGCTCGACCGCGTATACTATGCCGGCCTGACAAAGAAAAACCTTCCCCGGGGGACCTGGCGTTTCCTGGATGAACAGGAAGTGATCATGTTAAAGATGATCAGCTCCAAAACCTGAGATTTAATGAATCCTATCAGTATTTATATTGTCGAAGATGAATTGCTGATCTCCGCCAGCCTTAAATCCCAGCTCCAGCAGTTCGGGTACGAGGTCGTAGGGTCGGCCATCCGGGGCGAGACAACCCTGGAGGAGATCGCTTCGCTTTCGAAAATCGGGAAGGAACCCGAGATCGTGCTGATGGATATCCATCTCCGCGGGGAACTGGACGGGATCGAGACCGCCAGGCTGATCAACGACAGGTTCAACTGCGCCATCATCTTCCTCACCGGGCAGAGCTCCAAGGAAATTTATGAGCGATCCTTTAAGATCAAGCCGTTTGGCTACCTCCTGAAGCCGATCGACATGGAGCAGACCAAGATGACCATTGAGATCGCGGCTTACCAGCGCAATCTCGAAATTGAGAACACCCTTTACCAGCGGGACCTGGAAGCGCTGCTCGAAAAACGGTCGCAGGAGAACAGGGAGCTGATGATGATGTATCAGACCATTGTGGACAATTCCCAGATGGGGCTCACGATCATTCAGAACGACCGGTTTGTCTTTGCAAATAAAAGATCTGCAGATATATTCGGCGTATCGCCTGAAGAGTTCCTCGCTTTCACCTGCACGGAGGTCTTCAGGGTCATGCATCCCGACGACCAGCAGAAAATGGCGGAGCTGGCAAAACTCAGGAACGAGCCTGACAAGCTGCCTGCCAGGGTGCATTTCCGGATCTTCATAGACGGGCAGGCGATCCGGCATATCGAGACCCACATCAAGACGGTACTGTTCAAGGGTATGCCCGCCATCCACCAGACCTTTCTCGATGTGACGGATCGTCTTCACGCCTGAAACATGCCAATCCCATAATAAAAACCGATTTCCATGAAGAAAATACTGATATTGCTTTCATTTCTCGCAATTGCCGGCGCATTCCGGGCGCAAACCGTCACGGAATTGGTGAAAAAAGCCGGGGATGCCGCTTCCTATCCCGGGAGCGACCAGCTGGTGGTCTTCGACAGCACGCTGGTCGAAATGCAGGAAACAGGGTTGACCTATGTCACCAGTCATACGCTCACCAAGGTGCTAACACGCCACGGGGCGGTTGACCTGGCCGTCGTGAAATACGGTTATGATCCGTTGTCGGCCTACGTCGAGATCAGAAAAGCGGTGATCCACAGGAACGACGGCCGGAGTGTGGAACTTGACGTCAGCAAAACGATGGATTATCCGGCCCCTGCGCGAGCCATTTACTGGGGGGCCAGGGAGAAGATGCTGGAAACAGGGCGGCTCGGGCCGGGCGACGCCCTGGAGATGGTGATGTTCCGGAAAGGGTTTACCTATGCGTTGCTTGAACCGGGCGACGATGACCGGTATATCCCGCCGATGAGGGGACAATTTTACGATATCGTGGAATTCTTCGGCCCGCAGCCGGTGAAAAGCAAGGTTTACAGGGTTTCTGTCCCGAAGGACAAGCCGCTACAGTATCAGTTTTACAACGGGGAGGCTCAGGCATCCTGCTGGTTTGAGAACGGCCGGTATATCTATACTTTCAGTAAAATGGAGATCCTTCCCCTTAAAAGCGAGCCCCGAATGGTGTCCAATTCCGATGTCGCACCTAAACTGCTCGTATCCACCACCGGAGCATGGAACGAGAAATCGACCTGGTTTTACAAGGTGAACGAAGATTTCGGGAGTTTCGGCTACGACGGCGAAATCAGGCACAAAGTGGAGGAGATCCTGAAAGGGGCGACTGATGAAATGGATTCCGTTTCGCGGCTCACGCACTGGTGTGCCGATGAGATCCGCTACTCCGGCATATCAATGGGTTGCGGCGAAGGTTACACCCTGCACAAGGGGACGATGACTTTTGCCGACCGTTGCGGAGTGTGCAAGGATAAGGCAGGTATGCTGATCACGATGCTCCGGGCGGCAGGGTTTGAATCCTATCCTGCCATGACCATGGCCGGATCCCGCATCGACTACATCCCGGCCGACCAGTTCAACCATTGCGTGACCATCGTCAAACTGCGTGATGGAAAGTATCACCTTCTGGATCCGACCTGGGTCCCCTTCATCCGCGAGCTCTGGTCGAGCGCGGAACAGCAGCAGCAGTACCTGATGGGTGTGCCGGAGGGCGCCGACCTGGCGACCACCCCGGTGTCCGACCCGGAGAACCATTACATAAAAATCGATGGTACGGCAAAACTTCAGCCCGACGGTACCCTGGCCGGACGCATCACCATCACCGGTGAAGGGCAGTCGGACGCCGCCATCCGCGGAATGTTCAGGTATTCGAACAAAACTGCCTGGTATCAGAACGTTGAAAGGGAACTGCTCCGCCTCTGGCCCCGGGCGAAGATCACGCAGGTGAAGTACACCGATCCGGTGGATTACCTGAACTACAACATCTGGGTTGGCATTGATTACGAGATCCCGGGATTCGCATTGGTTTCAGGTGGCACGCTGATGTTCACGCCGCTGTCGGCCGGGGAGATCTTTAAAAACTTCCAGGGCCAGCTCTCCTTCGACACCGGAATAAAAGAGAGGAAATACCCATTCAGGGACCGGTGTTCCCGGCAGGTGGAGATCAGCGAATCGATCAGGCTTCCGGAAGTGAAGCAGGTTATACAGGTGCCCGCTTCCGTTGACAAACCGGGAACGGCAGCCTCCTTTGAAGGGGGATATTCCCTGGAGAACGGATCGCTGGTATATAAAGCGAAAGCGACCTTCGCGAAAAGGATTTATGAGGTTCAGGACTGGCCGGAGTTCAGGGCTGCCGTGGAGGCACAGAACAAATTTGCCGAGCAAAGAGTGGTGATCGGATTATAAAAGACCTCTGGGGTCACTAAACACAAGATATGAAAACACCTGTAAAGACAATCTTTTCATTATTCATTATCCTTTCCTTATCCACAACTTCCCGGGCCCAGGATGACCGTTACGACGGCTGGTACAAATCGCTGGTAAAGGAATACACCCTGAACCCCGACGGAAGCATGGATTACCGTTACCGGAAGGAGCTGAAGCTGCTTACCTACCGCGCTTTCCACAATCTTTACGGG
>Ga0163209_1000178_pt1 | contig 25919 bp, 29 predicted proteins | sample Kivu_160m_FD_113538 | JGI IMG/M metagenome (GOLD analysis project Ga0163209, IMG submission 113538) | Freshwater microbial communities from Lake Kivu, Western Province, Rwanda to study Microbial Dark Matter (Phase II) - Kivu_160m | ecosystem: Environmental > Aquatic > Freshwater > Lake ...
CGGCATCAGTCGTCTGCTGTCGAGGCTACAACCTCAGCCCGGCCAGTTGGACCTTCACACCGTACTCAACCGAACGGTCGGGCAGCTCCGTGCTAGTCAGCGCCACGCCCGGCGGCTGGAGCCTGCCGCCGAAGCCGGACCGATATGACCCGGCCGCACGTGGAGTCCCAAGGTTGTAGCCCACCACGGCGCCTGCAGGAACGCACAGCCCGCCAAGAACGTAGCATGGAACTCGTACAGCATTGGTCCGATGTAGCCCGCCAGCAAGGATGAAAGCAACGCCAAAGAAGGCCCCGCCATAGGCACCGACGATGGCCGAAGCCTGCGAACCATCTTCGCCGAGTTGCTCACCCACCTTGGCCGCGCTCATACCGGCAGCAGCCGGAAGCGTTGATGCGGCGATGCAGACCGCTGCGACGACACCAACCGCATAGCCAATCGAGTCCTCCCACGACGCGGAGACCGGGGTGAGGAAGACCGGGCCGAGACATAGACCACTACAACCCAAGGCTCCGCCCAGCGCTCCAAGGCCCTCAAGCGCATACACGAGCGCGCGCGGCTTCTGCGAATCGCCCCACGGTTCTTGCGCGGCGACCGTGGCGAGTAGACAGGTAACCACAATCAGAGCAAACTTCGACTTCGTAGCGCCTCCCAAGATACTCATTGCATCCTCCCCATCTGGCACCTAGAACCTCAGCCCGGCGAGTTGAACCTTCATGCCGAGCTCTACGGTACGGTCCGGCAGTTCTGCACCCGTCAGGGCGACTTCAGGGAACCGGAGCCTGCCTCCGGAGCCAAGTTGAAGTGGCCAAGACTCGCGTGGAATCCCGAGGTTGTAGCCCAGTACGGCACCTGCGGGAAGGCAGAATCCGCCAAGAACACAGAGCGGGATGCTGACCTCTGGTCTGCTGACGACAACGCCGGCGGAGATGAGCCCCGCCGCGACGGCAGTGCCCAAGTAGGCGCCACCGATGGACCAGCCAGTTGACCCGTCCTCGCCGAGTTGTTCACCTACCTTGGCCGCGCCATAGCCAGCGCAAGCCGGCCCGGCGGCAACAGCAACCGCACCAACGCATAGCGCGAGATACGCCCCCGTCTTGTCTTGCTCAGCAGCCGGGTCGAAAGAGACACCAAGTACTAGAGCCACTCCCGTCGCCCCCAAACCCAGGCCTGCACAGGGGGCGGCGCCACCCAACGCGCCAAGGCCTTCAAGCGCGTACACGAGCGCGCGAGGCTTCCGCGGTTGCTCATGCCACGGGACCTGAGCACCGGCCGTGGCCACAAGACAGACGACTGCAACCAGAACGAGCTTCGGCTTCAAGGCACCTTCCAGGACCCTCATTACATCCTCCCCATCTCAGACCTAGAACCTCAGCCCGGCCAGTTGGACCTTCACACCGTACTCAACCGAACGGTCGGGCAGCTCGACGGCCGTCAGCGCAACGGCTGGCATCTCAAGTCGGCTCCCGATGTCGGGCTGATGGGAGTCGGCGGCTTGGCGCGGTTTGCCTAGGTTGTATCCAACCACGGCCCCTGCAGGAATGCACAACCCGCCTAGAACGTAGAACGGAATGCCCCAAGACGGGTTTTCCCAGCCGGACTTGGGGTGCGAGACATTCCAGCCCAGAGCAACAGCCCCGACAGCCACGGGAATGCCAGCGTACGCTCCGCCGATTGCCCAGCCCCTCGACCCGTTTTCGCCAAGCCGGTCACCGGCTGCGGCAGCGCCATAGCCTGTGACTGCTGGCATGGCCACGGCACACAGCCCGCACACCATCCACGCAGTCTGGGACGCTCCCTCGGTCAATCCACTGTCACCGGAGCCGGTCAAGACAGCGAAGATTCCCGCCCACCCCACAGCAGTGTATCCCAACCCTATGCACCCACCTCCCCCAAGTCCGCAGCAGGCTATTCCTCCTAAGGCACCCAGCCCTTCGAGCGTATACACTAGCGCGCGCGGTTTCTGCGCCTTCCGCGGCTCCTCCGCCCGCGGCGATTGCGCGGGGGCCACGGCCAGCAGAAAGCAGCTCGCTAGCAGCACAAGCTTCGACTTCAAGACACCTCCTTACCGCTGAATCACGACCTTCTGACAGCCAACGGCCGACGGCTCACGGCTCACGGCCCGGACAAAGTACAAACCGGGGGCGAGACGGCTGACGTCGTTCGGACCGGGACGCAGCTCCATCACATTCCGACCGGCAACAGAGAGGAGGGAGGAGTGAGGAGAGAGGACTGAGGATGGAAGAAAGAGGACGCCTCGCACGATTGTCGGCCCGCGGTGCGACGTTCGCACTTCGGGGCTCGGCGTTTCCTCGACTCCCACGCCATTGAACTGGAAGACCTGCAGCCCGGCGCGTTGGCCTGCCACATAAGCATGGCTGCCGGCAACAGCCACACCCCGAGCCTGGCCCGGCGTGTCCAGTCTGCCCATAAAGGACGGGCCCGAGGGTACTGACACATCCCAGATCTCCAGCCCGGCCTCATTGGCGGCAACGCACAACCGGTTGCTTCGAAGGCCCAGCCCCAGGACGACCCCGCGGGTCCGAATCGCCTCAGACAGCTCCACGGGTCGTGCCGGGTCGGTAACATCAAGCACATACACCCCGCCGCCTGATGCAACGAAAGCCAAGTCCCGCGCCGAATCGAGTGCTACCGCACTCGACGGCCCAAACGGCCAGGCACCGACCCAACGGCAGTTGAGCGAATCCGCAGCCGGCGCGACGCCGACCAGCAGCAAACTCAAATAGAATACAGACACGAGTCCTCTCACCCTTCCCTCCTATCTGGCAATGACAACCTTCCGCACAGCCTGCGCTTGAGCTTGGGCTTGTGCCTCCCGCACAAAGTACACCCCCGGGCTCAACCGGCTCACATCATTCGCGCCGGCTCTCAAATCCAGCACCTCTTGCCCGCTGATATCGAGCAAGCCGCCGGGCGCCTCAGGCAGGAACAGCACAGCGCGGACGATTGTGGCCCCGAGGGGCTTGTGGGCTACGGGCGGCTCCGGTTCAGCGACGGCGACCAGACCGGACGCGTCGGTCTTGATGAGCCAGACGTCGTAGTCGCCGGCGCCGAGGGATTCCGTGAGGCCGGTGACAGCGTACCCGCCGTCCGCGGTCTGCACCCCCGACCGGCCCTCATCGGAGTCCGTGCCGCCATAGGTTCGGGTCCATATCGTATCGCCGGATGCGTCGGTCTTGATAAGCCAAACATCCGTCCACCCGGCGCCGAAGGACTCAGTCTCGCCTGCGATGATGTAGCCGCCGTCCGCGGTCGACGACACCGAGCGGCCGACGTCGACGGACACGCTGCCGAACGTACGGGTCCACATCGTGTCGCCAGAGGCGTCGGTCTTGATGAGCCAGACGTCGTAGTCGCCGGCCCCGAAGGACTCGGTGATACCGACGATGATGTAGCCGCCATCTGCGGCCTGCTTCACCGAGAGACCCTCGTCGTCGCCCGAGCCGCCGTAGGTCCGGGTCCAGAACGTGTCGCCGGATGCGTCGGTCTTGATGAGCCAAACGTCGTAATTGCCGGCGCCGGAGGACCTGGTACACCCGGTGATGACATACCCGCTGTCCGCGGCCTGGACCACCGATAGACCTCTGTCACTGTCTGTGCCGCCGAAGGTCCGGGTCCACATCGTGTCGCCCGAGGCATCGGTCTTGACCAGGTAGATGTCGTCACTGCCGACGCCGAAGGACTGGGTGTTTCCGACGATGACGAACCCTCCGTCCACGGTCTGCGCCACGCCATACCCGAAGTCACCGGACACTCCGCCGTAGGTCCGGGTCCAAATCGTATCGCCCGAGGCATCAGTCTTGACCAGGTAGACGTCAAAGCCGGCGCCGAACGACGCGGTGTAGCCGGCGACGACGTAGCCGTCATCTGCAGTCTGCGCCACCGAATAGGCGCGGTCGTCACTTGCACCGCCGAAGGTCCGGGTCCATATCGTATCGCCCGAGGCATCAGTCTTGACCAGGTAGACGTCGAAGCTGGGGCCGAAGGACCCAGTGTAGCCGGCGACGACGTAGCCACCGTCTACGGTCTGGCTGACCGATGAACCGCAGTCCTCGTCCGAACCGCCGTAGGTGCGTTCGAATGTCTGCCCGACGAGCGGCTCGGCGGACGCAAGTATAAGGATGACTGATAGCGTGTTGATGGTCAGTTTCATAGGTTTCGCTCCATTAGAGTTATCACGGTCCCTTCGGACATGGCAATTTCCTTATCTAGTCACGACGATCTTGGTGACGGTTGACGGCTCGCGGACGACGGTTGAGGGCTGCCCGGACGATACGAAGCCTGCCGTCTGACGGCAGAAGTAGATGCCGGGCGCGAGCCTGCTCATATCATTCGCGCCGGGACGCAGGTCCATCACCTTCCGACCGCCAACAGAGAGGAGGGAGGAGTGAGGAGAGATGACTGAGGACGGAAGAAGGAGGATCCCGCGGACAACGGTCGCAGCCTCGTTCATCGCTCCGCGTTCATAGTTCATCGTTTCCTGAACTCCCCCGCCGTAGAACTGGATGATTTGCAGCCCGGCGGCCTCATCCGCCACATAGGCATAGGTGCCGGCGACAGCCACACCCAAAGCCAAGCCCGGCGTGAGATAGTACCCGCGCTCCTGCGGGTTCGCCGGGTCGGACACGTCAATTACCGACAGCCCGGAATAGCCGCCTGCCACATAGGCATAGCTTCCGGCAACGGCCACGTCATCAGCGTCGGATGGCGCGTAGCTGTACCCGCGCGGCTGCGGCTCCGCAGGATTCGATACGTCAACCACACACAGACCGGCAGCGCCGTCCGCCACGTAGGCATAGGTGCCGGCGACAGCCACGCCCAAGGCCTGGCCCATCGTGTAACAGTACCCGATTTCCTGCGGGCGCGCTGGGTCGGACACGTCTATAACACGCAGCCCGTAATAGTCATCTGCCACGTACGCATAGCTGCCGGTAACTGCCACGCCCAGGGCCCCGGCCGGCGTGCCGCAATGCCCGCGTTCCTGCGGGTCCGCAGGATTCGAAACGTCAATCACCGACAGCCCGGAATCACCGTCTGCCACATAGGCATAGCTGCCCGCAACTGCCACGCTAAGAGCCCAGTATGACGTTTCACAATGCCCGCGCTCCTGCGGCTGCGCAGGGTTCGACACGTCTATCACCCGTAACCCGCCAACGTTATCCGCCACATAGGCATAGTTCCCGGCAACTGCCACGCCCAAAGCATAGTCCGCCGTATGGCAGTACCCGCGCTCCTGCGGGTTCGCAGGGTCGGACACGTCTATCACCCGCAGCCCGGCAACGCCGTCCGCCACATAGGCATAGCTGCCGGCGACTGCCACGTCGTAGGCGTAGTCCGGCGTGTTGCAGTGGCCAACCAGACGGCAGTTGAGCGAATCCTGCGCCGCTGCGACGCCGACCAGCAGCAGACTGAGACAGATTGCAGATGGCGACGTTCTCATGCTTCCCCCTTACTCCACGATCGAGACTTCTGGAACGGCATGCGCCATCGCGCAAGACGGCTTCCCCGGTCCTGACTGGGCCGGGCCGCCTGAGCGCCTCGGGCAAGCGGCGTTCTTCACCGTTTCCTCGCTGACATACTACGCCGAACCCGTGCCTTGTCAATCGGCCCACCCGGGCGGCAGCCGGTGGCAGAAGTCAGCAGGCAGGTCTCAGATGTGAGAAGTCAGATGTAGGACGAGAGATGTAAGATGGATGGACCTCGGCAATCCGCGTTCATCCGCGTTCATCCGTGGCTACTCGACCTTCGGCGGGAGCTTCACCTTCCAGCGGTCGTAGACGTCCGCGACCATCTGCGCGGCTTCGCGTACGAACTCCGGATGCGGCAGCCTCGGCGCCCAGTGTTCGACGCTCGCCTTCCACTCCGGCGAACCGATCCCGTGTGCGTACGCAATGTCAGCCAGCTCGCGAACCCAGATGATGTAGTACTGCCGGCCGCGGTGGAATTCGAGATTCATCCCGACGAGTCGCTCGTTGACTGCCTCCACCGCCAGCGCGGCGATGAAGCCGAGCATCTTGTTGGCGGAATCGACCGGCCGGGCATCGTCCATCTCCAGTCGCGTCTCGGCCTTCTCGACCTTGGGCGCGTGGCCACGGCTCTTGATTAGTTCCTCGGGCGTCGGCTGCCAGTCGAGGCGCCCGGAAAGGAGCAGGTCGCGGTAGGCCTGGTTCGCGGCATCACGGAGAGCTGCCACGACCCGGTTCGAGAACCCGTCCTCCTTCGCGTCGCGCTCGACCCGCGCTAGGGCGCTCGTCTGCCGTGCCTCCCGCCGGTAGCGCCGGGTGAGGATGCCGAAGAACCTGCGTCCGTAATGGCAGGCTGACTTGCGTCGGCTCCGCGGCACCTCAGCCTTGAGCTTGAGCATCGCCTCGTAGAGCTTCTGCTCGAAAGCCTCGTTCCAGTTCGCGTGGATGAACGACCAGACGATGCGGAAGACCCGCTGCCGGTCAGTTTCGGGCTTCTTCTTCGAACGGGTACAGCCACCGTTTTCCCCGGCGGAAAGCGGTGGCAGTCCCCTGGCCTCGTGCGCTTCGACCACGCCCTTCTCCCACGCAAGCATCGCCCGCTGCTCGGGCCTGGGCAGGCTCTTGAGCAGCTCCGCGACCGCCGCGTCGCCCTTCTGCTTCAGCACCGACGGCTGCGAAGTGTACGGCTTCAAGAGGTCGAGCAGGTCCTCGAATCCCGCCCCGCACGCCCGCAGATAGTCCGCAATCAGGTTGATGGATGGGTACTTCACCTCGCCCTTTTCCAGCCGCGCGAGTTGCACGTGCGCGCCAGCGCCCGGCCGGTCCATCAGCAGCGCCAACGCGCGCAGCGTGAGTCCCTTTCGCTCGCGCAGCTCACGGAGCCTGGCCCGGAACTCAGGGCCGAAGTCAAACGCGGTCCTGGAATGATGTGCCATGATCCAGTCTCCAGTTTGTAGGCGTATAAGCCTACAGGCCGTCCGCCCGGTTTTCAAGTCTATCTTCAGGCGATTCGGGGTCTTGGCTGCGAAGCCCGCAACTGGGAGGGTGGCGGGGGGAACTATGGAGGGGATTATCCCCTGGATTACGGGGTAAGCTACCCGGGGAATCACGGTCCGGGTTACCCGGTCAGCAATCCGGTCGGCTGCTCTCTCCGCTATCTCCCCCGTAATGGACCCCGTTGCCCGGCCCGCTGCTCAGCCGGTTACCCGGCCCGTTGCTCTCCCGGTTGCTCCGCCCATCGCTCAGCCCGTCGCCCGGTGAATGGCTCTCCCGGTTGCTCTCCCCGCAACCCGGATGGTTGCTCGCCCGGTTGCCCGGACGGCTGCTGGCCCCATTGCCTGGCCGTCCCTCTCCCCGATTGCGATGTCGGTCAGGGGCGCCGGTCCACCGGGGGATCAGCAGTCCGGCGCCGCGGCCCTGATTTGACTTGGCCCCGCCCAATCTTAGACTTAGGGCGATGCGACGTCACAGGAAAGGAACCCAGTCCAAGCCCGAGGCCGTCTAACAGACATGCCTTCCGTGTACTTCGACCACGCTGCCGCCGCACCGCTCTTGCACGAAGCACGCGAGGCGATGCTGCCTTTCCTTGCTGAGGAGTTCGGGAACCCGGTCAGCCTCCACCGTTTCGGGAACAAGCCGAAGCAGGCGATCGAGGACGCCCGAGTTCGGGTGGCCGCCCTCATCAAGTCGCGGCCGAACGACATCGTATTCACCGCGTCTGCCTCCGAGTCGAACAACCAGGCCATCAAAGGCTTCGCTTTCTCGCACCGGGACAAGGGCAACCACATCGTCGCCTCCGCGATTGAGCACGTGTCGGTGCTGGAGCCGCTGAAGTCGCTCTGCACCCTTGGATTCGAGTACGACCTAGTGCCGGTTGAATCCGACGGAACGGTCGACCCGGACAAACTGGCGGCCGCGATCAAGACCGAGACGATACTTGCATCCGTGATGCACGCAAACTACGAAGTCGGCACGGTCCAGAACATCAAGGAACTTGCAGCAGTTGCGCACCGATTCCGGGTTCCCTTCCATTCTGACGGCACTGCCGCAGTCGGCCGGATTCCGGTGGACGTGGTCGATCTGGGCGTAGACGCCTACACGTTTCCGGCCATGTCGGTCTACGGTCCGAAGGGCGCGGCTGCGCTCTACCTGAAGCGGGGCACCCGCATCCCGGCGCTGGTCGAGGGCGGCTTCCAGGAGAAGAACCGCCGCGCCGGCACCGAGAACGTGGCCGCCATCGCCGGGTTTGGCGCCGCCGCCGCGGTAACCGAGGCCCGGCTCTCCGAATGGTCGGAAACGATGACGCGGCTGGCGCAGCGCATCTTCAAGGAGCTGCCGGAGAGGCTCGACCACGTAATATTCACTGGCCCGGTCCCGCCTGGGACACGATCCGAGTCCTCAAAGGACTCGGTCATGTCCCGCGCGAACCGCCTGCCCGGCCACGTCAGCGTGGTGGTCGAGTTTGTCGAGGGCGAGTCGATGTTGCTCTTCCTTGACGACGAAGGCATCGCCTCGGCGTCCGGCTCGTCCTGCTCGGCCAAGACCCTGAAGGCGTCGCATGTGCTGCTGGCCATGGGCCTGCCCCACACCAAAGCCCAGTCGTCGCTGGTCCTGACCCTGGGCAAGGACTCGACCGACGCCGACGTAACCCATTTTCTCGACAAACTGCCGCCGATTGCCCAGCGGCTGCGGCAGATGTCACCGCTGTACGCCAAGTTCCAGCGAGGCGAGGACCCCTACGCGCTGAAGCCCGGCGAAACGTGCGAAGATGAACATGAACCCGAGACGGAGGACGAGTAGAACCTGTATGAGCCATACAACCAATTGGAGAATAGATGTATTCTGAGAAAGTGATGGAGCACTTCCGCAATCCGCGCAACGTCGGCGAGATCGAGGACGCGGACGGCGTGGGCGAAATCGGCAACCCGGTCTGCGGGGACATGATGACGTTCTACGTGAAGATAGCCGACGGCATCCTGACCGACGTGAAGTTCAAAACCTTTGGCTGCGGCGCGGCCATCGCCGTCTCCTCGATGGTCAGCGAAATGGCCAAGGGCAAGACCGTCGATGAGGCAATGAAGATATCGAACGCCGATGTTGCCAAGGAGCTGGGCGGCCTGCCCCCGAACAAGCTCCACTGCTCCAACCTCGGCGCCGACGCGCTCCACCGGGCCATCGAAAACTACCTGGCGAAGAAGCCCGGTACCGGGAAGAAGGACTGCCACTGCCCGTACTGCGACGCCCCGGTCGAAGGCGGCGCAATCTGCGCGCCCTGCCAGACCCGCGACAGCAAGTAGGAAAGGAACCAGCGATGAAATTCACCCATGTCCCCGGCCGTAATGCCAAACACCGCGTGACCCTCTACGCGCTCTCGACCTGTGGCTGGTGCCGCAAGACCAAGGAGTTCCTCGACTCCAACAAGATCCAGTACGAGTTCATCGACGTGGACCAGTGTCAGGGCGATGAACGGTCCGAGGCTTCGAACAAGGTGCGCGAACTGAATCCCCGCGGGTCCTTCCCGACCGTCCAGATCGACGGCGACGTGGTAACCGGCTTTGACGAAGACCGCATGCGGGAACTGCTCGATCTATGAACGCGGAGGAACGATTCCCCGACGCGGTGCTCAAGACCTACGAGCGCCTGAAGAAAGAGGCCGAGGAGGCGGGGTATCACCTCAACCCGGACAAGAACTTCGCGCTGCGGCTCATCCAGGGCCTGCTCGAGAACGAGAAGCGCTACGGCTACTGGTGCTGTCCCTGCCGGCTCGCGTTCGGGACCAAGGACAAGGACGTGGACGTCATCTGCCCCTGCTACTACCGCGACTCGGACATTGAGGAGTTCGGCGCGTGCTATTGCGCTCTGTACGTTTCGGATGAGTGGATTGAAGGCAAGAAGAAGCACGGCTCCATACCGGAACGCCGGCCGGCCAAGTTCATGCAGGAGGGCTACTCGGAAACTCCGACCCCCTCCTCATCCCTGTCTCCCTCCTCTCTTCCTTTGCCGGTGTGGCGCTGCAAAGTCTGCGGCTACCTGTGCGCCCGGCCTGAGCCGCCGGGCAAGTGTCCGGTCTGCAAGGCCGGCAAAGATCGCTTCGAACGATTCCTGTAGGAGGTTCCGGTGATCGTCGAGCTGAGCGTGGTGCCGATCGGCACCGGCGAGACGAGCGTGAGCGCGTATGTCCGGGCCGCAGTCAAGATCATCGAAGAGAACGGCCTCGAGTACGAGGTGAACTCAATGGGCACCTGCGTGCAGGGCGAATGGGACGAGATCTTCTCCACCCTCAAGGCCGTGCACGAGGAACTGGCGAAGATGGGCTGCTACCGTATCCTGACGACCGTGAAGATCGATGACCGGCGCGACAAGTTCGGCAGCATGGCCGCGAAAATTGCGGCGGTCGAGGAGCCTACCTAGCGAAGTCGGGTCAAACCAGTCGGGGCGCGGGAATCCGCGCCCCGTATCTTTTGAGCCGGGCCGGCGGCCGCCCCCGGCACTTCAGTCCGGGGACTGCTCGGCCTGACTCAGCGCGTACTGCTGGGCGAGCTGAAGCTGCATGGCCCGCAGCCGCGAAGCAATGGTCTGGGCCACCATCCTCATCATTACGAAGCCCAGGCGCTGATCTTCCTCAAACGCCTTCTCCAGCTTCGCAACGTCGAACTCGAGGAAAGTACTGTTGGTCATCGCCCGGCTGCCCGCGGTGTAGCGCGGGTTGCCGACCAGTCCGGAGTAGCCGAAGATGTGACCCGGGCCGAGCGAGGTCACGATGTAGCTCTTCCTGGTCACGCCGAAGTCGAGTTCCAGCACGACCCCGAGCCGCCCGCTGACCAGTATGTAGAACTTGGTCGCGGGCTCGCCCTGCACGTCGATCATGTCACCGGCCTTGACTTCGCCGACGCGGGCGATGCTCGCCACGCGGTCAACGTCCGCCTCGGTAAGACCCTCAAACTCGGGTATCGCCTTCAGAAACGCTTTGGTGTCCATCGCTGTCTCCGTTTCGGTTAGAGCACTCCGCTGCTAGGGTAGCAACGCTGACGCGCAGTGTCAAGCGAGCCGGACTCTTGACCGGTCGGCTGACGGCCCTATCATTGATGTATGACTCGACTCGTCTGGGTCATCATCTTCGCCCTGCTCGTCGGGGCGCTCGTCATCGTCTCACTCCGGAGCCTGCCCGGTGCGCGCGTCAACCAGCGGCTGGTCGAGGTCGAGCAGGCACGCGAGTCCCTGTCACGGCTGTTCCCGGACAGCCGGTTCCGCATCCAGTACTCGACCCCGAATCCGGGCGTCCGCAACCTCGTGGTTACGATTCAGCCGGGCCGGGCCGACTCAACTTCGATTGCCGAACAGGCGGATTCAGCCGAGTCGGTCGTCCGCCGCCGGGTTGACCTGGCCGGCTACGACTCGCTGGTCGTTGCCGTCTTTGACCGCGTCTATCGGGCTGTTCCCACGCGCTGACGAACCGCGATCGTCTTCGGCTCTGGATACGGTTGTCCGGTAGACCTAGAGCCGGTCGTTCAGGGAAAGATCGAGCGTACGATTGAGTCTGGTATCGGACCGGTTCCCGAGCACATCGCGCAGGCCCACGACCATCCGGACCCGGTCGGCGAACGTCCAGCCGATGCCGAAGTTGAGGAACCCCCGGTTCGCATCCGTCCTGTCGTTCAGCGCCGGGTCGTATTCGGCAATCAGCTCTACATTGCCCGGCAACAGCGCGTTGACCGCGACGAAACCGTCGAGTCCATCCCAGTAGTTGACGCCAAGCTGGCAGTGAGTCCGGATTACGTCCAGCGTCTTGCCGACGCACAGGTATCCGCCCTTCTCTCTGACCTCATAGACGTCAGCCGGTGGCGATAGATAGCCGTCGTACCCCTGGCTCTCAAACCCGAGAACCAAGTTTGGGGCGTAGCCCTGCTCCTGCAGGATCGCAAGCCGCGCCTGGAAATCAGGTCGATGACGGCCGTAGAACTGCGGCGATGCACCGCCGATGATGTAATTGCCGCCGTATGACATCCCGAGCGTAATCCGGTCGAACAGACCGAGCCCGAACCGCATCAAGACTCCGCCACTGCCCCAGAGACGGGCACCGGCGTAGTACTCGGCATGGGCGAGGCAGATGGGTACCGGCTGGTCGATGTTATACAGGATGGCGGAAGCCGGCACGCAGGCGGCAAGAACCAGGAGGATGATTCTCATCCGCGGTCAGAATAGGTCAATCGATGCCCGCTGTCAAGCCGGGGTCAACTAGCAACTGCAGAGCCTGCCTTCCTTCAAAGTCTCGACACCCTCCCGCACCAGCCATGCGCCGATGAACAGCCCGACAACCGGGTCGGCCTGCCAGAATCCGAAGAGCCGGTTTGCCAGCAATCCTAGCAGCAGGGCCAGTGACATGAACGTGCAGGCCAGGGTCTGCTTGGAATCGGCCATCAGGCTGCGGCTCCCCAGGCCGCGGCCGGTGCGCCGCTTGGCGACGAAGAGCACCGGCATCACGACCAGGGACGTCGCGGCGATGATGATACCGAACAGGCTCGGGTCCGGCACCTCGCGAGTGACGAGCTTCCGAACCGCCTCAAACAGTATGTAGGCGGCCAGCAGGAAAAACGACCAGCCCACGAGCTTGATCGCCCGCGCCTCCACCTTCTTCTCTTCGGCCTCGCCCAGCCGGGTCTGGGAGAAGCGCCAGATCATAATGCCCCGAGACTGACTCGATGAGACTGTCCATGCCGAAACCTACAAGCGCGATGCTGGACGCGAGCCCACCGGCGAGTATTGAAAGCACCCCATCGAGCACGTTGTAGGCGACGGTGAAATAGGACAGCAGCAGGGCGCGGCTGCCCAGCTTGCGGTCCGGTTCGCAGTCCGGGCAGCCTTCGTGCATCCCAGAAGAATCCACCCACGCGCCCGGAAGTCAAGCTGGGAAAACCATTGCCGCAACCGACATTGACGCCCCTCGGTCAGGCTGCTACACTGGCTTCGGCCATGAAGAAACTTCTCCCCTATCTGATGATTGTGGTACTGGCGTCAGCACTGGTCGTTTCGCTGTGGACCAACTGGGCCGCACGTCCCCGCCGTCCGATTGTCGGGAGAATCACGCCGGCATCCATCGGCGAAGACGTGTCGGTCTCCCGCACCAACGCGATCGTACTCGCTGCCCGCAACGTCAGCCCGGCGGTCGTGTCGGTGGTCGTCACTCAGACCCGCGTGGTCACATACGACCCGTTCGGCGGGCTCGGGTTCGACGATTTCTTCCGCGATTTCTTCCCGCGCCGCGCCTACCGCCAGGAAGTCAAATCGATGGGCTCGGGCGTCATCATCTCGGCGGACGGCGACGTCATAACCAACGCTCACGTCGTGCACAATGCCACTCAGATCAGGGTCACCTTGCCGGACAACCGCGAGTTCGCCGCCGAACTGGAGGGCATCGACGAAACCCGGGATCTGGCGCTGCTCAGGCTGAAAGCAAATGACCTGCCGGCAGCGATTTTGGGTAGCTCCGACGACTTGATGATCGGCGAGTGGTCAATTGCCATCGGCAACCCCTTCGGGTTCATGCTTGAGGACGCGCAGCCGACCGTCACGGTCGGCGTAGTCTCGGCCCTGCACCGCGACATCAAGTCGAGCGGCGGCGGCCAGGTGTATGCCGACATGATCCAGACCGATGCGGCCATCAACCCGGGTAATTCGGGCGGCGCACTGGTGAACGCCGCCAGCGAGGTCATCGGCATCAACACCTTCATCTTCAGCCATTCCGGCGGGTCAGAAGACATCGGCTTTGCCCGGCCCATCAACGACGTGAAGCAGTTCGTCAAGGAGGCGCGCGGCACTGCCTCCGCTGCAAGCTCCGAACGGCTCGAGACCGGCCTCGACGTTGCCGTCGCCGACATCAACCCGCTGCTTCAAGGCAGCTTCGGCCTCGGCTATCGGCGGGGCGTGGTTGTGGTCGAGGTCAAGGCCGGAGGTATCGGCGAGACCATCGGCATGGCGCCGGGAGACGTGATTCGCATGGCGCAGGGCAAGACGGTCAACTCGGCGTCGGCGTTCGCCCGACTCTACGAGCGCCTGGCCGGGACGATCGACATTGTGATTGACCGCGGAGGGGAGCAGATCAGACTGCTCTACAGACTAAGATGACAACACGCTACGACACTCCGGCAATGGCCGCGCTCTGGAACGAAGAAGCGAAGTTCCGCTCGTGGCTGCTGGTCGAAAAGACCGTCGCCTCGGTGCAGGCCGAACTCGGCATCATCCCGCGGTCGGCGGCCCGCGCCATCCAGCGCGCATCATTCAGAATCCGGGAGATCGATGAATTCGAAAAGGTCACCAACCACGACGTCATCGCCTTCACCCGCAGCGTCGCGATGTCGGTCGGTTCGGCCGGCAAGTACGTCCACTACGGGCTCACTTCCTACGACGTTGTCGACACGGCACTGTCGTTGCGCTGCATCTCCGCATTTGAGATAGTGCGTGCCGCCCTCGGCGATCTACGGATCGAGACGGCGCGCCTCGCGTTGGAGCACAAGCGTACGCCGATGATGGGCCGCACCCACGGCGTCCACGCCGAGCCGATTACCTTCGGGCTCAAGTGCCTCTCGTGGTTCGAAGAGACCGAGCGGAATATCCGACGCCTGACTGCCGCCGCCGACGAGATGCGCCACGGTAAGATCTCGGGAGTAGTCGGCGCGTACACCCAGATGGGGCCGGAAGTCGAGAAGAGGGTGCTGGTCAGGCTCGGGCTCAAGCCCGAGCCGGTCTCGACCCAGGTGATTCCGCGCGACCGCCACGCGGCCATGCTCAACGCACTGGCGCTTACCGCGACCGGTCTCGAGAGAATCGCCACCGAAATCCGCAACCTCCAGCGTACCGAAATCGGCGAACTGGGGGAGCCATTCACCAAAGGGCAGCGGGGCTCGTCGGCCATGCCGCACAAGAAGAACCCGATAATCTGCGAACGCATCACCAGCCTTGCGCGCATCGTGCGAGCATACGCGCAGGTCGCTCTGGACAATATCTGCCTCTGGCACGAACGCGACCTCTCCAACTCAGCCAACGAGCGCGTCATCATTCCCGAGTCATTCACCCTCACCCACTACATGGTCCGCAAGCTGACGGACGTGCTGGCCGGGCTGGTCGTGCATCCTGACCGCATGCTGCAGAATCTCGAATCATCAGGCCAGACGTTCTTCTCGCAGGCGGTCCTGCTGGAGCTGGTACGGGCGGGCTTGGACAAAGACCGGGCGTACAAGCTCGTTCAGGAACTCGCCTTTGCCTGCCAGACTGAAGGCAGCTCGCTGCCGGCGCTGTGCGGGACGAATCCGGAGATATCGAAGCTCCTCGATCGCCGCGCCTTCAGCCGGGCGTTCGACCTGAAGCGGCTCCTGCGCAACGTCGACGCCGTCTATCGCCGCGTCGGGCTCACAGTCGGAAAGTCCGGAATCTCTGGTCGAAGGTCAAGAGTCTGACGGCGTGGATTTCTCTTTGAGCGAGGACCAACTCCTCGTTGGCAGGTTGGCTCGCGAGTTCGCCAACCGTGAGGCCGCCGCGACACTCAAGGAGTGTGACGAAACCGCCTGCTTCAATCGTGAATTCCTGAAGAAGATGGCCGCGGCCGGCCTGCTCGGCCTCACGATTCCCCCGCGCTACGGTGGAACTGGGAACGACTACGTCGCGCTCGGCCTCGCCTGCGAGGAACTGGAGTACGTCGATACGTCGCTCCGTGTCGTCCTGTCCGTCCACGTCGGCCTCAACAGCCTGACTCTCCTGACGTGGGGCACCGAAGAGCAGAAGCAGCGCTGGCTGGTACCGCAGGCAAAGGGCGACAGAGTCGCCACGCTGGCAATGACTGAACCGGCGGCGGGCAGCGACGTGGCCGGCATCCAGACCCAAGCCCGCAAGGACGGCAACAACTACGTGCTGGCGGGCGAGAAGATGTGGATATCGCTCGCGGACGTTGCCGACCACTTCGTAGTCATTGCCTGGACTGACGCCGAAAAGAAGAAGCTGCGTGACCATACCGGGATGTCCGCGTTCGCCCTGGAGCGCGGGATGAAAGGACTGACCACTGCGACCATTCACGGGAAGCTTGGCGTTCGTGCCGGCAACACCGGCTCCATCTCGCTGGATGACGTCCGCGTACCCGAAGCCAACCGGCTCGGGTCCGAAGGCGAGGGTTTCAAGATCGCCATATTCGCACTGGACCAGGGACGCTACACTGTGGCGGCCGGGTCAACCGGACTCATCCGCGCCTGCCTTGATGCCTCGGTGGAGTACGCCCAGACCCGCACGACCTTCGGCAAGCCCATCGCCGAGCATCAACTGGTCAAAGAGATGATTGCCGAGATGGCCGCCGACTACGAGGCCTGCCGCCTGCTCTGGCTCAAAGCCGGCTGGCTCAAGAACCAGGGGAGACGCAATACCCGCGAGACCTCGCTGGCCAAGCTCTACGGCTGCGCGGCCGCGGAGAAAGCCGCATCCAACTCGGTCCAGATTCACGGCGCCTACGGCTACTCCAGCGAGTACAACGTCGAGCGCTTCTACCGTAACGCCAAGGGCGCCCAGATCTACGAAGGCTCGCGCGAAATCCACAAACTCCTGCAGGCGGACTATGCGCTGGGGTTGCGGGTCGACAAGCCCCTGCGCTGCAACTTGCCTAAACCCGAGTAGAAAGGACCTCCGATGCCAGTCATTTTCCTGAAATCCGGCGGCAAAGTCACCTGCACCGCCTACACACTGAAGGAAGGTATGATCCGAGCAGTCGACGTGAAGTTCAAGGACGTGCCCAACGTCCCTGAGGAGAAGTCTCAGATGACCAACGCCGACGTCTCCCCTTCCAACATCCTCTACATCATACCGGGCAAGCTGTAGCACGACGCCAGACGCACAGCGCATGACGCCAGACGCCGGATCCAGGCTGGACTGACAGCGTGGCGCGTCAAGCGTAGAGCATCGTGCCTCCGTCCCGCGTCCTCGTCCGCAAGGTCACCGATCTACCCTCGGCGGTTTCCGAGGCGCTCGACTTCCTCGGGTACGACTTCGCGGGCAGGAAGGTCTGGGTCAAACCCAACCTGCTCGGTCCTCATCCCCCTGAGCACAGCGTCACCACGGACCCGGAACTCATCCGACATGTCGTCCGCGGCCTGAGGAAGCGCCGAGCCAGTGACATATGGGTGGCCGACAACCCCGGCGGCGCGCTGCAACGGAACATCTCGAGCTTCATCGCACCCACCGGGGTAGTCGAAGCAAGCGAGGGGTGTTTCCGGGGCATCTCGGAAACGCCGATAACCATCCCGACCAAATCCCGCTTCCTGTCGGAGTTCAGGGTATCGCACATCACGATTGAGGCGGATGTGATCTTGAACCTGCCTGTATTCAAAACGCACGCCCTCACCATTCTGACCGGCGCCATCAAGAACCTCTTTGGCATCGTCCCCGGGGGACAGAAATCGCACCTGCACACGCTGGCGACGTCCGGGAACGACTTCGGAGAACTACTGGTGGACCTCTACCAGGCGGTGCCGGCGCCGGTGCTGACCATCATGGACGCTTTACGCGGTATGGACGGTCAGAACGGCCCGAGCGGTGGCCGCGTCCTCAGCATCGGCAAGATGCTTGCGTCTGCCAATCCGGTAGCTCTGGACGCCGTCATGGCGGCGATGGCAGGTGCCGAACCCTCACTCATCCCGACTACTCGCATTGCCGCCGAGCGAGGACTCGGCCCGTGCCGCATCGAGGAAATTGAGGTCCGTGGTGAATTCGAGCCAATCAGCGGATTCCGGTTGCCGTCAGTACGGCTGGCGTCGGGCATGGCCGGCCTGGCTGCTTCTATCGCCTACCCATTGATGCAGCGGCGTCCCCTGCTCGACCGCAGGCTATGCACCAGGTGCCGTCGCTGCGCGGACAACTGCCCGGCCCAGGCGATCGCCATGTCACCATATCCGGTCATCGATCGCAGGAAGTGCATCATGTGCTACTGCTGTGCTGAGCTTTGCCCGGCGAAGGCGATGGCAGTCCCGGGCCTGTTCCGCGGCCTGATTCAGAACATCACCGGACGCTAGCCGCCTCGGCCACCAACCGTATCGCCCTTCGTATCAGTCGGCGGTTCTCGACCGCGTTGGTCCAGGCTGAGGCGCCGGATGGATGCGGAAGGGGAATCACTGTCAGCGTCCGCCCGGCAATTGAACGGCGGAATCGACGGCCGATCAACTCATCAAGCCGGGCCTTGCCGAGAAACCGCTCGATTGCCAACTGGCCGACCGGAATCAGCACGGCCGGCCTGACCAGCGCCAGTTCCTGCTCAAGCCACGCTGCGCAGTTGGCAAGCTGCTGTCGACGGGGTCTCAAGTCTCCCCTCTGCCCGCTGCCTGGAAAGCACTTCATCATCGCGGTCACGTAGCAGAACGACCGGAACTGCTGCTCCTTGAATCCGGCCTCGGAGAGCCACTGGAACAACCGCCGCCCGGCCGCACCGGCAAACGGCCGGCCCAGCAGGACCTCTTTCTTGCCCGGTGCTTGACCGACCAGCATCCAGCGCGGCGAATCGAAACGACCGAAGACCGCGCTGACGCCCTTAGGTAGACCGCACTTCCGGCAGAGGCGCATCTGTGCGGCAAGGGGCGCAAAGCCAGACGCTTGACGCCTGAGGCCAGACGCCCGAGGCTGTCTCTCGTCCATCACACCCTCACCCCTACCCTCTCCCGAACAAGGGAGAGGGACAGGTCCACGAACAGACGTCTCCACCCGTCAGGCGCTCTCCCGAACAGCAAGGAGAACATGGTAGGAGCGTGCTCGTTCAGCACTATTCCAGGTTCCGACCAAACGAGGGAACGACGGTAGCAAACTTCATCTCCTTCATACCCTCTCCCCTTTGGGTAGAGGGCGAAGGTGAGGGGCGCCGGCAGCGGCCAGAATGGCTGCCAGGACTGCCTCGGTATCGCGCAGCACGTCACTGTCCCAGAAACGGAGGACACGGTACCCGGCCTGAGCCAGGTCACGCGTCCGCTTTGCGTCGGCCGAGCGATCAAGCACATGCTGCGAGCCATCAAGCTCTACGACGAGCCGGCTCTCAGTGCATGCGAAGTCCACGATGTAGCGGCCAATCGGCCGCTGACGCCTGAACTTGAAGCCTCCAAGTTGGCGCGACCTCAGATGACGCCAAACTAGTCGCTCGGCATCGGTGGAACGCCGTCTCAACCCACGGGCGAGCTGTGTCGAAGCCCTATTCTGCGCCCTCACCCCGACCCTCTCCCGAACCCGGGAGAGGGAGGTACGAGGACGGACCTCACGCGCCATCGCTAGCGGCGTTTGAGCTTGCGCTTGCGCGATTCCTTCCACTCTTCGTCGTCGATCTGCTGCCGGACCTGCTTGATCCGGTCGCGCAGCTTCGCCGCCTCCTCGAACTTGAGCAGCGCCGCTGCCTGCTCCATCTCCCGCTGCAGCCTCGCCAGCAACGCGACCTTGTCCTCCTCCTCGACTCCTCCCTCACTCTCTTCCGCACCAACTCCCTCCGCCTTTGCATCTGCGACCGAGGTTGTCAGTCTCACTTGGTCGATTGACTTCAGGATTGATCGCGGCTCGATGCCGTGGGCCGCGTTGTAGTCAATCTGCTTCTGCCTGCGCCGGTCTATCTCCTTCAATGCGTTCCGGATCGAACGGGTCACGTTATCGGCGTACAGAATCACCTCGCCGCTGACGTTGCGCGCCGCCCGCCCCGACGTCTGGATGATTGACCGCTCGTCACGCAGGAAGCCCTCCTTGTCCGCGTCGAGAATCACGACCAGCGACACCTCGGGCAGGTCCAACCCCTCGCGCAGCAGGTTGATGCCCACCAGCACATCGAACTCACCCAGGCGTAGCTGCCTCAGTATCTCGACCCGCTCAATCGCGCCGATTTCCGAGTGGAGATACCGCACCTTCAGCCCCATCTCGGTCAGATACTCGGCCAGGTCCTCGGCCATCCGCTTGGTCAGGGTCGTCACCAGTACCCGTTCCTTCTGCTTCACCCGATTCCTGACCTCGGCAATCAGGTCGTCTACCTGTCCCTTGGTCGGCCGGATTGTCATCTTCGGGTCCACCAACCCGGTCGGTCTGACTATCAACTCCGCCACGTGCCCCTGGCTGACTGTCGCCTCATACGGTCCGGGCGTGGCTGACGTGAATACCGCCTGGTTCACCAGCATGCTGAACTCGTCGAACCGCAGCGGCCGGTTATCCATGCACGATGGCAGCCTGAACCCGTAGTCAACCAGCGTCTGCTTGCGCGCCCGGTCGCCGTTGTACATCCCCTGCACCTGCGGCACGGTCGCGTGCGACTCATCCATGACCATCAGGTAGTCGGCTGGGAAGTAGTCGAGCAGAGTGTACGGCCGCTCGCCCGGCTTCTTGCTCAGCAGGTGGCGCGAATAGTTCTCGATGCCCGGGCAATAGCCGAACTCACGCATCATCTCGAGGTCGAACTTCGTGCGAGTCCGGATGCGCTGGGCCTCGAGCAGCTTGCCTTGCGCCTCGAACTCGGCCACGCGTGCCACGAGCTCCTGCTCGATTGTCACCTCGGCGGCGGATATCTGCTGCTCGGTCGTGATGAACTGCTTAGCCGGGAACATGGTCATTCGCGGCTTCCGCTCAATCATGTCCCCGGAGACGATGTCGAAGACGGTGAGCCGACCGATCTGGCTGCCGTCGAACTCGACCCGCACGCCGTAGTCACGGTGCGAAGGGTGGACGTCGACCACGTCGCCCCTGACGCGGAAGGTCGACCGCTTCAGGTCAACGTCGTTCCGCGTGTACTGCAGCTTCACCAGCTCCTCGAGGAATCGCTCCCGGTCCATGTCCTTGCCGATCTCCACTGGGATAATCGAATCCCGGAATTCCCACGGCTCGCCCAGGTTGTAGATGCACGACACCGAGGCGACCACTATCACGTCCCGGCGTTCGACCAGTGCCGACGTTGCCCGCAACCGCAGCCGCTCGATCTCCTCGTTGATAGAAGCGTCCTTTTCGATGTACAGGTCATGCTCCGGTACGTACGCCTCGGGCTGGTAGTAATCGTAGTAGGACACGAAGTACTCGACCGCGTTCTCAGAGAAGAACCCCTTGAACTCGCCGTAGAGCTGAGCGGCCAGGGTCTTGTTGTGCGACATGATGATGGTTGGCCGGTTCAAACGCTCGATGACGTTCGCCATCGTATACGTCTTGCCCGACCCGGTCACGCCCAACAGCGTCGCATACTTTGCCCCGCCCCTGATGAACTCACACAGCCTGTCAATCGCCTCCGGCTGGTCACCAGATGGCTTGAACGGTGCCACCAGCTTGAATCTACCTGTCTGCTCAGCCACAACGAGATTGTAGGGGTAGGCTACGCCGGGTCAAGCAGCCGTCGGCGCTACTCCACGTCAGCGCCGGAGCAGGACGGAGATGGCGAACTCTCTGACATAGGGAGTCCAGTGTCCCGCGGAACCCGTGTAGCTTCGCTTGACGATGTCTGTCCGCGCAGACCGGGGAATCGCGCTTGGTGTGTCCTGACCGTTGGTGTGAGTGACGGAGAGGCTCGCTGGCTGCCCACCGGTGTCAATCGGCGCAACGGATACATAGAACTCACCGGAGTCGACCAGTATGGGTTTGCTCAGTTCGTGAACGACCGCCGGGCCATCGAGATAGCCGGGAACGGCTTCCAGCACGGGGGACTGGTAGAGCAAGGTCTGTCCATCACCTCCGTATATCTTGAGCCGGAAGCTTGAGTCCGGCCACGGCCATCTGTCCCAGAGATAGAATACAGCCCCGACCTTTGCGATGTGAAGCGGGTAGCCAAACTCGGAGTGTGCGTCGAACTTGACTGCACGTTCGGGCCCTAGCCAGATCCCCCCGGTGAACTCTCGCGAGTTCGCGTAGGTGATCCACAGGGATTCAGGAGGCGACTTCAGCATCGCTCTGGCGATCGTCATCTCGCCCTCAGCGACCGTCACAGTCGAGTCCCAGCCCGGATACGCGGTCTTGGTCAGCCCTAGATCGTGTCTACCCGTAGAGACTTTGGCGAACAGGTGTGGAGTCACCGTTTCCGCCCTGGCGCCGTCCAAAGAAATGGCGACGCCGGAAGGAGAGGAGCTGATCTCAAGGCTGCCGAAGGTCTCGGACAGACGTGCGTCTACCGTGGTGGTACGTGCCCGAGCAACCTTCACAGTCGTGGACCAGTCAGCGTAACGCTCGTTGGCCAGTTGCAGCTGGTGTCTGCCTACAGGCACGTTGAGAAGTATGAACGGCGTCGCGTCACCGGTGCTCACGCCGTCCAGCGAGATTGCGGCACCGGAGGGCTTCGAGTTAACCTGGACGAAACCGTATCCGCCGGCTGGACCGCCCTCCCCAACCGGGTGGCGCTTCGCGTTGGCGACCCACCACTTCAGCCACCCCGCCATGTTCGCGCGCCTGACCGACAGCGAATCATCGGGGCGATCGCTGAACTCCTGGCCGGTTAGCGCCCGCAATGCAGATAGGGTGGCTGCCACGGCCCCGTTGTCGGGCCGATCGCTGTTCATCTCCTTCTCTACCACTTGGAGGAGAGCTGAAATCACCATCTGACTTGCGTACCCGATTCGCTTGAGATACTCGATGGCCCAACCCCGGGAGGGGCCGCTGAGATTCTCAACCAGAACTGGCACCCCGGAGTAGTCACCGACGCCTGCAAGGAGCTCACTCAGTTTCTCGACAAGCCAGTTGCGGTACGAAGGGTGGAGGAAACGTCTGATGGCCGGTGTGCTATGCTTGCCATCTATGGCGATCAGAGCCTTGGCCGCATCTAGTATGAGGCCATCCCTGCCCCAAGAAGAGGGTTGGACCTCCAACCGAGCGAGGAACTCCTCAAGTGCCGGCACTGACCGTTTGCTGCCGATGCTACCCAGGCCTCTGACGACTGCCGCGGCGTAATCGTCCTTGCACCTGAGCAGGGACAGCAGCGTATCCAGGTCCTGCGAATCACTGACGACTGCAATCGCTCGCAGTGCCTCGGTGTGATACCAGTCCTTGAGTCCCTCGATGGGTGGCTTGTTCTCATACTCGACTAGTGTCTTCCAGCTTGGTTTGGATGAGGCGAACCGTGACAAGTTCCTGACAAGGTCGTAAACGCGCCGGAACTCGAGGGAGCACGAACGAGGGGCGAAGTAGCGCACGGTCTTGCTGGTCTTGTGTCCGCGTGAGTCCTCGAAGCTACCCGAGATGTCGCCTCCTTCCTCGCCTGTCCTCTCGACACGCCCCGAGTACTCGTTCCGGAGCCGCCAAAAGCCCAAGAGGTCCAGCGAGTCCCAGAATGCTTGGAACTCGACGACGGGGATGATCCCCTCCTTGAGACTTGGCGCGTCCCAGTCCCGCATCTCGGCACGTCCCGCAGTCTGGACGAAAACGCTGTCGCCAGACTGCTTGATCGCCAGTATGTTCTCACTCACCCCAATGCAGCCTGCGGCACTGCGCAGCCGTGTTTCGCTTCTGACTGGCAGCGGCGATGATTTGGACGGAACTCGTCCTGGCCGCGGCGGTGGCGAGAACGGTGGTCGGTTGCACTGGAGTACGAAGTCAAGATGGGTGGTGCATGCAGCAGTGGTGATGAAGGACGCGGAGGTATCGTCGTATCCGGCGTATGCCGCCGTCGCCGTTCCGGTCATCGCTGGCAACCCGACGATGACGTAGTCGCCCTTTAGGTCAGCGGCATTGCCGTACTCAGTACCTCTGATGACCACACTTGCGCCCACGAGTGGCTCGCCGGTCCGAGCATCGCGGACATGGCCCTTCAGGACGCAGGAAGGCGAAGCTGACAGCCCGCCTGCCAGTAGTAGAACGCAGCCTGCGAACAGACAGCGCACTCTCATCGAGGAAATATCAGGGCGCACGGGAGGAAGTCCGTAGGCATGAACTCACTGCTCTGCCTGTCCGTTCCTGCCTTGATTGGCAAGTTGGGCGGCGCGGAGTTTGCGGATTCGGTCTTCGACGGTCTCGGATTCGGGCTGCCGGAACTTGTCGCCCCGGTAGCGTGCGCCCTTCAGGTAGTCGATCAGACCGGAGAGCATACCGCTGACCAGTCGGCAGTGGTCGGATAACCTGCGATGTTCGGCGTCGGGCAGGTATCCCTGGTCGAGAGCTATTGACAGCTGCGCTCGGACTTCACCGCAGGAACCCTTGGCAATGTAGAGGAACTGGACGAACTCGGTGTTGCTGCCGCGCTCGAACCCCTCGGCGATATTGGACAGGACCGACACGGCGGCGCGGCGTATCTGGTCTACCAGGCTTGGGTCCTTCGCAAAGGCCACGCGGCGCGTCAGCGCGTACACTTCATTTGCCAAGGCCCGCGCCTTCTGATACACGACAAGGTCCTCGAAGTAGCGGACTTTCTTTCGTTCAACTGTTGAATCGTTCAAGGTTCAACCCTCCACTTCGTGAGTTCAACTGTTAAACCGTTCAAGGTTCAACCCTTCATTCCAGCATCTACCGTTTCACGCATAGCCACGAGAATGCTAGACGCACGCCGTCCATAGTCAAGCCTGCAACCACAGATGCCTTCAGTCGAGTTCGCCTTTGCGTTCCATGTCTGCGAACAGGACGATGATTGCCTGCTTCATGCGAACGAACGGCTCGGGCGGGAGGCCGTGTTCCTCGGCCCAGTTGTCGAGCTTGGCCATCGCCTTCTTGCGCCAGACCGGCCGCGCCGAGGGTGCGTTCTACCTAGCTTGCCTGCGGTCGCGGACGGCCAGCGCGTCGGGTTCTTGCTCAAGGCCGGCAAGCTGATACGAAAACTCGGCGACGTCGGTCTGCTGTTTGGCATGCTCGATCGTCATGCTCACAACGTGACCGTCCGCGTCGAGTTCGACCAGGACATTCTCGTTCAGGTCGCGAGTCTCGGCGATCTTCCTGTCGCTGAAGTCAACCAGCAACGTATCGGTGTCCTGAAAGTACTTCACCTTCATTTCTGCTCCCGGTATCTCCTGTCGAAGAACGCGTTGTGGACCGTTTCCCTGTCCTCAAGGAGAATCACACGCAGGTACCTGCCACCCGCCTGGGGAATCCTGGCCCAGAGTCGAATCCGACCGTCGGCCTGCCGCAACTCCGCCTCAGGTTTGGCCATCACGTGATCTATCCACTCGTCCCTTATCTCCAATCGATCCGGACGGTGTCGCACATGCTTGAAGTACTGCGTGAACTTCACTGCGCAAGTATACCAGCCCCGACCGCACTAGTCGAGGCCCATCGCAGGACCGGGAATCGCGGCTACAGCGGTTTGGGTGCTTCGGTATCAAAGACGTGGTCACGGACGCGGATGCGCCATGTCTAGTCGAATTCGCCTTTGCGTTCCATGTCGGCGAATAGGCGACTACTACGGACCTCATACGACCACACGGCTTGAGCCCGCAGCAGCCACAACCGCTTCCCCACTTCCTTTGGAAGTCACGGAGAATCCGAAGGCTCACTTGAGGCAGGTTGCACTACTCTAGTTTCTTACATGTTACCCCGAAATCAGGCTCGGAAACCCTCCAAGTTCCGAACTCATCGCTCATTACTCATCACTCCGCTATCTCCCCTGTCCCATCCCCCCGGCTATTCCGGAGGCTATTCGGCGGGCTGCGCGGAGAGCAATCTGGGAGATTGCTCCGCAGGCTTCCCGGTAGGGAATACGGAGAACTACCTGGACTGCTACTCGGTCAGCTACTCGGCGGGCTGCCCGGAGGGGAATTCGGCGAGCTACCCGGGAAGCAACCGGGACCGCTGTTCCGCGAGCTGCTCCTCAGATTGTCCGGCGAAGTGCCCCGAAAGCAGCCCGGAAAGCAGTCTGCCGGATATCTCGGAGAGCAGTCTCCTCAGCTATTCGGAGAGCTGTCGCGTGCCACTGAAAATTGACCCACCTGTGCCATCCAAAACTGACCCACCCTGGTAGACTATTTCTTGTGCCGTTCGGGCCGTTGGGCGGCACAGGAG
>Ga0163209_1000181_pt1 | contig 25613 bp, 21 predicted proteins | sample Kivu_160m_FD_113538 | JGI IMG/M metagenome (GOLD analysis project Ga0163209, IMG submission 113538) | Freshwater microbial communities from Lake Kivu, Western Province, Rwanda to study Microbial Dark Matter (Phase II) - Kivu_160m | ecosystem: Environmental > Aquatic > Freshwater > Lake ...
GAAATTGATGTTTAATTCATCAGTTGATTTGTCCTGTTTTTAGAACCAGATAATATCAAGCAGTATGAAAAAATTACTCCTGGTAATATTGGCAATTTTGCTCAGTATTACGGTTTGTGTTTCCCAGGAAGATGAACTTTCCAGCGGGAGAATCGGCTGCGTACTTAAAGTGAGCAGCGACCACCAGTTTATAAAGGTTAACCAGGTATTCCAGGGTTCCCCTGCTGATATGGCAGGATTGAAAGCCGGCGACCATATCACCGGCATCGACGGGGTAAGCGTGAGGGAGATTAAAAATCCCATCAGCAGTATAAAAGGTAGGCCCGGGACTTATGTTAAACTTGCCATCGCCCGTGTCGGTACCTCCGGTATCTTCGAGCGGGATGTCCCCAGGATTTCGGTTCCGTTAGGCGGGGGAAGCAATTTCATCACAGAAGGAGAGCTGACAACAAGAATTTATACCAATGATTATTCTGTCCACAGGCAGATGGTGCAATCCTCAATGGCAGTTCTCGATGATGACGAGATTAACATTCTAAACTACCGGACCTTTGATTTTGATTATACCTCCGCCCAGGATCCACTGTTGGAGAAAGAACTTTTCAAGGAGCTTGGGGAACAATTGACTTCAAAAGGACTCAGGAGATCCCAAAACAACCCGGACATGCTTATCGTGATGAGTTTCTACTCGGGTTCGAAAGAGCATTATGTTCCGCCACAGCAGATCATCAGTACACACATCAGTACCGCATATGACTGGTACTGGGGGCTCGTACCGGTACCCATCACGGAATCCACCACCCAGGAAGGTTATACCGATGTAACCTATCTTTATTCCATTTCCCTGAAATTCCTTGATGCCCATAAAATAGGGAACAGCAATCTGCCTCCGGTTATCTGGTCAGGTTCCATATCCCAGGCTTCGAAAACGAAAAGTAACCTGGTCGACAAGAGCGGTGATCTTTTTGCACTTCTGCTGTATCAGTTCCCGACTGTCTGGATTCCGAATTCGGAATACTATCTGTTGCTTCATTACACCTATACAGGGATCATCTATGACCTGAACGATATGAGAACTGTCGGTGATGTCATTCCGGGATCACCGGCAGCGAATGCAGGGATCAGGAAAGGAGATGAGATCATGAATATTTACAATTCCAAGGTTCCGGATAAGTATGCCAATGCAGGAAGCGACCAATGGAGCTACCTGTTGCACGGGACCAACAATGGGTTAAGGTATTTATTCATTAAATCCAATCTGGTGTATAAGCCCTATCTGCAGAAGGATCTGAAAACGGTCTCCTTTGTTATTAAACGCAATGGGGACCGGATGAAGTTCATTGTAACACCGCTCGACAAACTTCAGGTTTCATTTGTGAAAAACTGACCAACGAATAAATAACAAGGTGGTTATCATGTCAAAGCCTTCCACGTAAGGGGAGCAAAGACCTTTTTCGCATATCGCATAGATGCATCTTCGGGGGAAAAGTGATAATATTTTGCGAAAACGATCAGCTCCTCCTTTTTTTTATCGGGAATAATCCAACGAATTAGATCCATTACAGTATAGAATTGCATTTTTTACCAACCTTCCTGATATTTTAATTTCCCTTGCCGGTATAAAACTGAAGTTCCCAATTGCCAGTGGCAACGTAGCATTTATTCGTTTCTTACATCTAAATCTCAGGTATATTTTTGGTTTTGAAATGTTCTTTCTTGCCCGGTCAAACCAACATCCTGAGTCATGAAAATAAAAGCATTATTAGTGATTCTGTTCATTTGCACTGTTATCATCATGCAAAGTACAAGCCAGTCAGATATGACGTCATTTATGACCGAAAACGATTCTGCTCTTCTGATGCAGAAGCTTCAAAAAACCCTCAAGGGTGCTCAGACGTTCAATAGTGTGATCAATGGTCTTGAAATCGTTGGCTACCCGATGTTCCTTATCGGCTGTCTGTCCCCTAAGTCGTTGTGGGAAAATCCCTGGATCATCAGCAGCTTCGTCGGGGCAGGGCTCTCTTTCAGCCTGGCAATCCTTACGACAGTTGAGATATCTCTTGCACGCAAGACATTGGGCAGGCATTGTGGAGACCTGGGACTGAATATGACAAAAAGCGGCCTTGGGATCGTTTATCGAATACCCGGAAGGTAAAAAGCCTTATTGTAAGATTCAGTCTAATCCTTCGCCAGTCCTCCCTTTGCCGTCTCCCTGTATATGGAGGGCAGGTCGTGGCCTGTCTCTTTCATGACCCGGATGACTTTGTCGAAAGGAACCACGTGATGCCCGTCGGTCATCCTGGCGTATATGGCGGCGTCCAGTGCGCGTGAAGCCCCGTGCGCGTTTCTCTCAATGCAGGGAATCTGCACGAGGCCCTTCATGGGATCGCAGGTGAGGCCCAGGAAATGTTCCATGCCGATGGTCGCCGCGTACTCAATATGGCGGATGCTTCCCCCAAGCAGCTGGGCAGCTGCGGCAGCCGCCATGGAACAGGCGCTTCCCACCTCTCCCTGGCAGCCAACCTCCGCACCCGCGACAGAGGCATTGGCCTTGATCAGGTTTCCGATGAGACCAGCGGTGGCCAATGCACGGAGTAACCTGATCTCCGGCATCTCTGTTTCTGTTTTGAAAAGGTACAGCACGGCCGGGATCACTCCGCAGGAACCGCAGGTCGGGCCGGTCACCACCCTGCCACCGGCCGCATTCTCCTCGGAGACAGCCAGGGCATAGGCGAAGACCAGAGGACGACGGTTTACCGCAGGCTGAAACGTTTTGGCCATGGTATAAAACGAACCGGCCCTGCGCGACACTCCCAATCCTCCGTGGAACATCCCCTCTGTATCCAGTCCGCGTGCAATGGCCTCCTGCATGGCCTTCCAAACCTCCCCAAGGTAATCCCATAGCCCCGGAACTTCACGTTGTTCAACAAATTCCCAGAAAGAACAGCCCTGGTTCTCGCAATACTCCAGGATCTCCTTCATGGTACTCAGTTCATAGATCGTGTGTTTACTCTCCCTCTTGCCGATATCGCTGATGTCGCCTCCCCCGATACTGAAGGTGGTCCATTCCTGCATGACCGTTCCCTCCGTATCCAATGCCTGAAACGTCATTCCGTTTGGATGCGGAGGTATCGTTTCCGATGCTCTCCAGGTGATGTCGACCGGGACAGGCTCCATTGATTCAATGATGGCCTTATCCGTGAGGTGCCCTTTTCCTGTGGCGGCAAGGCTCCCGTAAAGGATCACATGGTACCTTGCGGCGTCCGGATTTCTCTCTTTAAAAATCAGGGATGCTTTGGAGGGGGCCATGGTATGGCTGCTCGACGGACCATTCCCTATTTTGTAAATTTCTCTGATGGATTCCATGAAACAGATGCAATTTGATTCAGTTTCGGTCTCAATCAAAAATGGAGATGAACCCCAGCTCTTTCGGAACGATTGACATCACGGGAACGGGGGAGAGGCGAACAAACTCCTGCGCGGTGGAACCCAGGAAAAACTCAACCAGGCCGGCCTCCTGCTGCGTCATGATGATGATGAGGTCAATGTTGCCCTTCTTTTCGACATAATTCAGCAGGGTGGGGATGAGCGCTTTTTCATTTTCAATGTTTTCAATGATCTCCACGGTACATTTGATCCCCTCCTTATCAATGATGTGCTTGACCTGCCGGGCCAGGTATTTCAGCTTTTCGATCTCCTCTGTGTCGTGCGTGCTGTCAATTCCCGACACCACGTTGATGCCGGCGCCATAAATCTTCGCGATGTTGACAGCCCAATTCACCTTCTGCCGGCTTTCGCGGGTGAGATCAAGGGGCAGCAGGATGTTGCGGCACCCGGCGTAATGATGTTTTGCATTGATGGTGATGACCGGGCATTTTGTGGAACGCAGTACCCTTGAACTGTTTGCCCCCATCACACCTGCCTTGTTTCCGGGAGGTTCCGGCTGACTGTGGAGCCCCATCACGATGAACTGGGCCTCGATTTTATCTGCCGTTTCCAGTATTTTTGAATAGATCCTTCCCCGCTCCAGGATAGTGGAAACCTTCAGTCCGGTTTCCGCACTCACTTTCTCAGCGAGATCATTCAGTTCGTTTTCGAGTTTCTTCAGGAGCTCCTCATCATAGGAGGCGCTGAACAGGGAAAGGATCCCGGAAGGAGGATCAAATACGTAGAGCAAAACGATCTCCGCCTCAAGGAGACGGGCCAGGTTATAGGATTGCTCCAGGGCAATCAGTGATTGGGGTTCAAAATCAACAGGTACCAGAATCTGTTTCATACATCAGGTTTGATTAACGATTGGCAAACGCCTTGAATCCCTCCACCACGCCGGAGGCCCAGTGAGCGGTATAACCCATGTGGGAACAGGCGCCGAAGACCTTTGTTTTATACAAAATGTCACGTGATCCGATATCAAAGAAAACCACCCAGGTTGAGGCCGTTTCCCTGGGTTTGCTGAATGTTTCGGGAATCAACACCAATCCGAGTCCGGAAGACTCTGAAAGGGCATAACAATCAATCATCGATTTCAGTATATCCGGTGGGATGTTGTTGTCGTGATCGGTGATGAACTGCGGACTTACCGCGATGGATTTTTCGTAGATCTCCTGCTGCTGGTAGGAAAAACCGGGGAAACCAAGTGCATGGTCCACATATCCCATAGGGGGAAGCTCTTTCTCTACGAAGGCGATCCAGGCAGCGGGGTAGACCTTGCTGTAATCCACACTCTTCGGGATCTTCGGAGCATCATTGATAAGCACGTGCGAAAAATCAACCCCGTAGTAGACCACGGACGTATAGGTTTTCTGGGCTTTGATCTCGTTCAGGGCTGCCCTCATGCCGCCCTGTGCCTGCAGCCCTGTGGCAACGACGGCGACAAGTAAAAAACTGATTAGGATCTTTTTCATATAGGTTATATGTTAGGATTTATTTCTTTCCGGAGGAGGATTTTATGATTATCCTTTGCGGGTGTTGAACAGGATGGCGGCGATCACCCCGGGGATCCAGCCGCAGAGCGTAAGCAGGAAGACCAGCAGGATCGCGCCGCAACCCAGGTCAATCACGGCGAGGGGGGGGAAGAGGATACATACAAGGGCTCTGAGCAGGCTCATGGGGTTAGGATAATGGACAAACGAAAATACGGAAAAAAAGAATTCAGAACACCAGTACCTTGGCCCCCTTGATCCGCCGTTGTTTGATATCCATGATCGCCCGGTTGGCCTCTTCAAAGGGCTAGATCTCCACCTCCGGCTTCATCTTCATTTCGGCAGCCAGCTGAATGAAGGCTTTCACATCCCCGCCGGTGACGTTGGCCACACTCTTGATCTCCTTTTCCATCCAGAGATGGCGCGGATAATCCAGCCTTAGCAGGATCTCCTGATCAACCGGTTCTTTGCGGATCGCATTGATCACCAGCCGTCCGCCCGGCCTGACGCCTGAGGTGGTCCCGACAGCCTGCTCCACCATCCCAACCGCTTGGTGACCCGGCACAACTGGATAGAGCGGAGGAGGAGTGCGCCCTTCAATCTCGTCGATCTCGGTATGGCACACCCCGCAGGTGCTCACCCGGATCAGCAGCTCTCCCTCTTTGGGGGCTGGTTTTGGCAGATCGACCCGCTTGAGGGGAGCGCTCTCCTGCGTGAGGTCAACCACGCGGTCAATGACCCATGCTTTCATACGTTACTCCGTTCATGTTCGCTTCTTTTTCTTTAGGTCAGCGTGTATCGCAGCTGATCACTTTTCAGGGAATCCCCGGATGCCGGATGCTCGGAAATTTTCACTATTTTGCGGCTCTTTTACCAGTTCCGATGAAGAAAGAAGAAAAACACTACAAGTTTAAAAGCCTGATTACCTACAACCCCTCCCGGACGAAAAACACCCTCCGCAGGCCCAGGATGATCTTTGACAGGCAGGAGATCAACTACCTGAACGTGGCCATGGAATTCTACAACAAATGGTTTGATGAAAAGGACTGGGAAACGGAGATCACCTTCAAGGCCTACTGGATGGAAAGTGGAAAGAAAGGGAAGGAGGTTTGTTCGCAAACGCAGCCCCATAAGGTGTTGAAGGAGGAAAATATCGTGGTGGTCGATTTCGGATGGGGGGCCGATGAATACGGAAAATTCTGGCAGTTTGGCGCCTATGAGTGGGAGGTCTTCATCGGAAAGGATCTGTTCGGAACAGCCAAATTCTATATCGAGGATGCCGGGGTGGTCACCATCGACGACAATCCCTATTTTCAGGTGGCTTCCCTGAAGACCTACGAATCCCCTGCCGGTAACATCGACGAGGACGACAGGATTTACTATAAGGTATTCAGCAAAGCGGGGACCCGTTACGTGATGTCGGAGCTGAATATCCTCAACAAGCTGGAAGAGGAGTGGCTGTGCGAAGTCTTCTTCAATTATTTTGACGATACGGGCGTGCTGATCGGTACGGTCGACAGTACGGCGCTGATAAAACCAAATATAGGGGCCGGGGAGTTTTACACCATCACCGGAGGGTGGGGATCCGCCAAACAAAACTCCTGGCAGGAGGACAACTACCGCATCGAAGTAGTCTTCATGGATACCGTGGTGGCCATCATTCCCTTCACCGTGGGGGATAAATTCGTGGAACGGAACAGCCTAAGTGAATCCCTCCTGAACAGGGAGGTGGGGAATTTTTACAGTCCGCCTGCAGTAGAAGGCAAAGGCATCGCCGGAGAGAGCGCCACCCCCAAAGAGACCGAAGAACATGATGAGGTGAAGCCGGAAGCTGCGGAAGCGGATACGGAAACAGGGGACAAACCGGAGGAACCGGTTCCCGACAACCGGCCGCTGAATGAGATCCTCGGGGACCTTGACCGGCTGATCGGACTTGAAACGATCAAACAGAAAGTGAGGGAATATGTCGACTATGTGACATTCATCCAGTACAGGCAGGAAAAGGGGCTGGATGAGAAGGAAGAGATCAAACTCCACAGTCTCTTCACGGGGAATCCGGGAACCGGCAAAACCACCGTGGTGAAGCTTCTGGGGAAACTCTACCATTCCATGGGATTGCTCTCAAAAGGCCATGTGCATGCGGTGGAAAGCAGCGATCTGATCTCCCAGTATGTCAGGCAAACCGGTCAGAACACCAAGGATGTGATCGAAAAGGCCCGCGGAGGGATCCTTTTCATTGATGAGGCTTACATGCTGTACAAGGAGGATGCCCCCACCGATTTCGGACCGGAGGCCATCGCCGCGCTCATTACGGAGATGAGTGACGGGGCAGGCGACATCGCCATCATGATGGCCGGCTACCCGAAAGAGATGGAGACCCTGATCCATTCCAACCCGGGGTTGAAATCGAGGATCGCCAACTATTTCCATTTCGAGGACTACACACCCGATGAGCTGCTGGCTATCGGGATCTTTGCTGCCGGCGAGAAGGGGGTTGAACTTTCGGAAAAGGCGCTGAAGCGGATCAAAAAACTGATCACCGATGCCTATCGCCGGCGCGACCGAACCTTCGGAAATGCCCGGTTTGTCAATGCCTTGATCGACGAAGCCAAGATGAACCTGGGTATCCGCCTGGTGAGGAAATACCATCCCGATGAAATGACTGCGGAGATGCTGACGGTGATCCACGAGGAGGATATTGAAGATACTGACGAAAGCCGCGCGGGTGCATCACTGAAACTGGATATCGATCAGCCGCTCCTGGAAGAAGCCCTGGCCGAGCTGAACGGGATGACCGGGCTTCGCACCATCAAGCAGGAGGTGCATGAACTGATCCGGTTGACAAAGTATTACAAGGAGATGAACCGGGATATCCTGAAGGCCTTTTCGCTGCATTCGGTCTTCCTGGGGAACCCCGGAACGGGAAAGACCACTGTGGCCAGGATCCTTGGGAAGATCTACAAAGCCCTCGGGCTGCTGGAGAGGGGGCATCTGATCGATGCCGACAGCAGTGATCTGATCGCCGGGTATGTGGGGAAAACAGCGCTAAAAACAAAAGAGCTGGTGAACAGCGCCATGGGCGGGATCCTGTTCATCGACGAAGCCTATGCCATCAGCGAAGGCAGCTCCGGCAATTCGGAAAACGATTTCGGGAAACAGGCCATTGCCGCCCTGATCAAGGAGATGGAGGACCACCGGGGAGAATTCGGCGTGATCGTGTCGGGCTACCCTGATAATATGCAACGGTTCCTCGAAGCCAATCCGGGAATGAAATCGAGGTTTGACATGACCTTTAACTTTTCCGATTTCTCGGAAGAGGAGCTGGCGGAGATCGCCCTGCGGATGTTTGAACAAAAAAGGGTGCATCCCGACCAACAGGCGGAGACCCTGTTACGAAGCAGGATCGCGGAGATGGTCCTGTCGCGGAACAAGTTTTTCGGGAACGCCCGTTCGATCCGGAAACTGGTGGAACGAGCCTACCGGAACCTGGAACTGCGGATGGCGGATCTTCCGGTCAGCAGCCGAACCCCCGAAGCCATGTCGCTCATCCTGCCGGAAGACCTGCCCGGAATTGAAAGGCAGGAATCCCCCACCGAGCGGCCCAGGATCGGGTTTACCTTTGGAAGCCGGTGACGGAGCTCACTCCTCCTCCTCAATAAAGGTAAAGGGAAGTTTCAGGATATCCTGAAAATCTTCTCCGGTCTCCATCATCTCCTCGTCCTCTTTTTCATAGAACCAGTTGATCTCCAAATGATGGCCGGATTTGGACAGCAACTCCAGCTTGTGGAATACCGAATAAAGCAGTTTTGATGAGCTGGTATTCAGGTATTCAAACCGGATATTGACCTTTGTTACGGGTTGTGGGGTCTCTGAATAGGCCTCGATCCAGTCGAGCAGCGGAATATAGAATTCCGCGGCATTTTCCGGGATGGAGCGTCCGCGGATCTCGAGGATGCCGGTCTCCGGATCAAACGTCACGGCCGGGGTCTGGGAGGTGCCTTCAATGGAAACTCGTTTCATGGGATGGGATATCAGATGCCAAAAGTACGGAAAATCCTCTTTCTTTTTGTACTTTAGTCACCTCAACCCGCCCATGCCAAACCCGCATCGCTTATGACCAAAAGACAGACAGGGATCGTTGACATCCCGATCACCCGTTCGGAAGAGGACCAGCTGAACATGCACTCGTTTGAGAAAGCGCTCACCGGCTTCATCCGCTTTACCGATACGCCGATGACCATTGCCATCCAGGGAGAATGGGGAAGCGGCAAAACCTCTCTGATGAACCGGCTGGCCGAGCAGCTGTGCATGCAGGAGGGGGCCACCTTTTACAGCATCTGGCTCAATACCTGGCACTTCGCCCTGGTTGAACATCCCGAGACCACCCTGGCCGACATCATCAACACCCTCATTGACGAAGTGGTGAAGATCTCCCGGAAAGAGCATCCCGAAAAGATGAAACGGCTGATCAAAGATGTGACCGAGGTGAGCAAGAACGTCTTCAGGGGATTGTCGCATGTGGCATTGAAAACCGTGGTGCCGCAACTTTCCGATGATGCGATCAAAGAGTTCGACAGCGCCCTCTTCACGGAGAAGGAGGAGAAAAAATACAACCTGAATGACCTGAGGAACAAGCTCAACGACCTGATCTCGGAGATCATCCTGAAGAACCGGGAAAAGGAGAATCCAAAGGAGACCTTTCTCTTTTTTATTGACGACTTAGACCGGATAGAGCCCTCGGTGGCGGTGAAAATCCTGGAGTTGCTGAAAAACATCTTCGATATTCAGCATTGCATCTTCATTCTTGCCATTGATTACGATGTGGTGGTGTCGGGACTGAAACCGAAATTCGGGGAGCTCACGGAGTCGAATGAGCGGGAGTTCCGCTCCTTTTTCGACAAGATCATCCAGCTTCCTTTCCGCATGCCCGTACAATCGTTTTTCATCAATGATTTCCTGAAGGAGACCCTCCTGTCGATTGATTTTATCACAAGGGAAGAGAGCCTCGATGTGGAGCTGATCAAGAGCCTGGCCGAATTTGCCCGCAGCTCCCTCGGATCCAATCCAAGAAGCCTGAAGCGGTTGGCCAACTCATTGTCTTTCATCAACCTGCTGATGCACACCGGGCCCGCGCAACCAACGCAAAGCTCTCCCGTCACCCCGGTCGAAAAGCAGATCAGTTTTGCCGTGGTCTGCCTGCAGATCGCCTTCCCGCCTGTTTACAACCTGTTAGCCGACCAGGCCGATTTTCAAAACTGGCGGGAAGAGTTTGCGCAGAAACACCGGGCGGATAAATCGGCCGTGAAGGAACCCTCCGCGATGCAGCAATACGGGATGCTGTCCACCGAATGGCAGCGGATCATCTTTGCCACCTGTGCCAAATCGCCCTACCTCTCCCGGCACACCTACAACATCATCCGGATCCTTGACCAGATGAAACAGATCGCGGAGGAGCAAAACCTGCACGCGGGCGACCTGATCTCGGATGTGTTTGAATTTTCATCCATCACCAATGTGAAGGCTGCGCTGAAACCAACGCTGGAGATCAACCCGGTGCGGGTCTACTTTACCCTGAATTCGAAACTCCTTCCCCTGTTGCAGCAGAAACTGAAACCGCCCATGCTCTCCGTGGAACGGAAAGGGCGGATCATTGCCAGGCTTCCATACCTCTTTCAGGAGCAGGATGCAAGCAGCCGGGTGATCATCACCCTGCCGGTGAAACAAAGCAACCTGGCGGTGAAGGTGGGGTTCATTGCCGATCTTTTCTCCTCGGAAACGCTCCCCGAGGATGGATGGAAATCCCTTGAGATGAGGGGAAAGACGGAATATTTCAGGCAGCTCTGGTCGGGACTGATCGACCTGGCAGATAAATATCCTGCGTTCCATCAGCTTACCAGGTTGCAAAGTGGCGTCATTGTGAAAAAAGGGGTGCTTTCGGCTGAGTGCTATTTTCAAACCTACGTGGAATCGGTGGATATCCTCTATACCCAGAAATTCCTTGAAACCCTCTCCGATTTCATCACCGATCTGGCCCTTCTCTCTTTCCGGTTCAGTAAGGGAGACTGGGCCCCGGCTTAACCTCTTTAAGGCGAATCTTAAAAATTGTTAAAACCGGATAATTCCGAAAGATTCATAGTAAATTTGAGTGCTTACAAAAACGAATGTGTTTGGTAACGCTCCGCTGCCCAATGGCGGCGGAACCATCAAAACGGCGCCCTTGCTCCGTTGAATGATCACCCAGGTGATCCCATAAAAAAAGAGGCCGGATCTGTCAACGATCCGGCCTCTTTGGGCTTGCTATAATTACTGGTGGTTTCGAGTATTAATGAGTGACTGTAATTTTAATTGTTCCGGTGCCGCTTGTTGTGGTCACCTTTAACAAGTAAATTCCACATGGATAGGCAGACACATCAATTATAGCAGATGTTGCATTTAGAAGAGGATTTCTATAAATGTTTTTTCCACTGAAAGAAAGCAAATCAATCTGCGTTATATTTTCTGTGCTTGTAAGGGTAACAATTCCAGATGCAGGGTTGGGATAAACCTGTACAGATTGCTGGTTGAGTTCATTGATACCGACTCCGTAAATATGAACCTGCACCGGGCCGGCAGGATCGGATTCACCTTCATCATAAACGGCGGTGACAGTGTAATCATAGATTCCTGGATCCACATCCATATCATCATAGAAGAGATTGGCAATGACCGATGAATTCAGTTTTGTTCCATCACGATATGCGTTGTAACCCAGGAGGGCCCTGCTGCCGAAATTCGGAACCGGAGGAACGGAATGGAACTTTGTGACATTCCTGGGATGGCTCATCATCATTCCAGCAGGTATCGAGCTTTTTGGAGAGGTAATCACGGGGGTTAATTCAGCAACGGTTCCATCGGTATATGCAACAATAGCACGGATAAAATAGGTTTCGTTCCATTGAGCCCAAGTGCCTGCGGTATTGTCGTAATCCCAGGAACGGCCATTGTCGATAGTATTATAACCCATATAGACATCATCATAAATGGAGCCGAATCCAACCATGAAATCTTCATTGACCGTGATATTCTGATCACTGATATCCACTTCCATCCAGTCCTGATCAACAGCATCGGCTGTGGTTTCATAAATGATGGTGGTACCTGGCATAGTCCCCAGCCAGTTAAAAATCCTTGGTTCGAAACCTGTGTTAGTGCCGTCTATTGTTGTCCAATATTTGAGTTTTAGGATTTGACAGGGACCTGCAGGCGACATGTGTGAAGACATGGTATATCCGTTGTAGGAGTATGATCCTTCCGGGCTGTCGTTGTCGTATATCAACTCTTCAGTCGGGGGATTCCAGGTCAGGTGAACATCCTGTCCGTCAACAGTGGCAGCTAGGTTCGTAGGGGGAAAGAGTGTCGGAGGAGTGGCACCTGTTCCATAAATGAGGAAAGGCATTCCTTGCTGCAAACCGGAACCGTTATCAAACGCCGGATTCCAGTCTCCTGCTGTCTGAGTATACTGGATGGCATTTCCAGTTTCAAGTTGACCAGAAATAGTTATTGGATTTGCCCATGGCCCCGATGAGCCTGTTCCGTCAAATTGATAATCAACCCAATAAGTGCCTTCGTCAAGTGAAAGGCCGGTTGTGCCAGCCACGTTACGCATGATCGGTCTGTCTGTTGCGGCAAGGTTTGAGCCCCTGTAACAATTGGACCAGTAGGTGTCAACCATGATATTGGTTGTTTGATCTCCCCAGACAACCGTTGCACCGGTGGTACCGGGTTCTCCATCCCAAATTTGAAGATTAACTGCTGTAATGGTTGAAGTGGTTGTCGAGCCGGTCTGATAGCAAAAAACAATGATTGAATCGATATCCCATCCGCCGGCAGGAACATCAAAATCATCTGCCATGCGATTTCCTGAAGTAAGCTGTGCACCAAATCCGAGAGTAGTATTAGGGGCTTCAAGAAAACTGAAATCAGCTCCTCCAGCACCACCGCCAGGATTGGTTACAAAAGGACCATTGTCGTATAACATGCCTTTTGCATCGGCAGGTGTAGCAGGATTAATGGCCGATATTCCAGTTGAGGGTGAAGTCATTCCAATCCCAACATCGGCAGCTGTGGGATCAAATTGTGCAAAGGTCATGGTTGAAATGACCATCGCTACCATCACCAGGATGGCAAAGAGTGAATGTTTTTTCATAATCAAGATTTTTGTTAATAGTATGACAAATATATACTATTTGACGGCAATTTCAAAATATTATGAGAAACTCCCCAATCTAATAGACCAATATACCTATTCCTAAGGTTGATAATGATCTAATCAACTTTTTTATTAAGCTGGTTTGATGGTAATCATTAGTCGAATATCAAGAAAGGCTGTCAATTTTTTTGACAGCCTTTTTAGGTCCTAACTCCTGAGAAGTGGAAAATAATTATTGGCAAACCCAACTTACGGTACAAACTAAGGGTTCCTCATCGTTAACATAACCGGTCGTTTCAGTACATTTAAGTTGAGGAGTTGGATTTTGACCATCTTCTAATATCTTTGGCCTAATTGTGACATAAAGTCCATCCATCGCAGTCCAACAATAGGTATCTTGATTTAAAACAGCATCCTGACATAACTCTTGAGTAATTTCTTCTCCATCTTGTTCGTACTCAACAATAATACAAATTTCCCAATCATCTTCCCAATTTTCAGGATAGCATTCAGAAATTCCTAGAATTTTTACACAGATTAATCCATTTGGAAGAGAGGATGTTTGTGGTTCAGATGTGTTGCTGGAAAATAGAACCATCAATAAACTTACGGATAAAAATAAAATCATTTTTTTCATAAGGTAAATTTTTGTTAACAGATGAATAATTAGTTATAGATAAAACCTAATATTAGTTTAATAAAATTATGGCAGATCAGTTCTATATTGTTAATAAACAATAATTATGCCAATAATTTAAATATGTATTGATCAATAAATTACATAAATTATACATTAGTTTTATGTATAATATTTTTACAGTAGTAAAATATTTTGACAGTATCACCTGCTCTGATTTACGAAAAACTCCTTGCTATATAGTTTCGTTTTAAAAGTATAGGGATATTTTAATGGTAAGAATAAAATTCTTTTTAGTTTTACAAAGCATTAATCTTTTAGGGGATCAAACCCAGTTCTTGTGACGAGAAATCCGTTGACCGGAAGAATATTTTTCATCCTATTGATGATAGGGATACACTATCCCGGCTGGTCCCAACGCTATTTTGTCCGTAACTACAACGAAGCAGACGGCGTATCCAGCAACATGGTTTATGATGTTGCCCAGGATACCAGCGGCTTGCTTTGGTTTGCCACCCGGTCGGGCGTTTGTTCCTATGATGGAAAAAACTGGATGATCTATGCGGTGGATCCCAGCCTGAAGCAATTCAGTTTTCTCGTGATCGTTTCCGATGAGAGAGGGACGTTATGGACGATCCCCCATCAGGGGGAACCCATGGTTTTCAGGTTTTCGGGGACCCATTGGTACCGCTATGCCTGGGATACGGTTCATCACATCAAATGCAGGTTTTCGGCATTTACTGTTGCTTATGAGGATCATCAGCCGCTACTTGCCCTGGGGACGGACCAAGAGGGTGTCTTTATTTTTCAGCGCCAGCAATGGCATCATTTCACCACAGGGAATGGTTTGCTGAGTGATCAGATCAATGGACTGGTCTGGGTGAACGGCCAGCTGGTGGTTGCCACCGACAAAGGCATCTCGGTGATCCGGGACGGGATGGTTTCCAATCAATGGAATCAAAGGTTGCCGGCAGATTCCCGGAATATTTTTGCCCTGAGTCCCATCATGCCCCCGCAGGATACCGGAACATCCGGCAATTTGTGGTTACTGGGTGAAGGTTGGCTTGGAATGCTTTCTCCAAACTCTTTTTCAAAAGTGCTGTCAGGGTTTCCCATCTCGGTAAAAAATGTTTCCGTCAAGTCATTCATTCATCCGAATCCATCCGGGAGCCTTTTTTTCGGCAATCCATTTTATCTCTATTACTGGCTGCCTTCGAAAAAAGGAAAACCGGAGAAACTGACCAGTGATAATGGATTGATCGGTGATGGAGCGACTGCCGTGTGCCTGGACCGGGAACACAATACATGGATCACCGGCTACAGGGGAATATCCAAAGTTCCCTCCCGGCGGTTCACCAATTACACCACACTGGAGGGATTGGCCGACAATGAAGTTGCATCGGCCGTGGTGATCCGTCCGGGCAGTTATGTTTTTGGCCACCATGGAGCGCTCACTTTTTACCGGAACGGCGAATTTGAAAAATTTTCATTCCTGGCAGATCCTTCCCGGGGTCTTCCTGAACTTCGGGTGCAGGATTTGGCTGTTGACCGCAACGGAAACGTTTGGGCAGCCGTTTCAGCCCTTGGGATTGCCAGGATCAATTCGATGAAACAGATTACCTGGTACCAACCGGCACCAAACGTGATCTATTCATCCATCATAGTGCTTCCGGATGGCAGCATCTTTGCCTCCGCAGACAAGGCGCTTTTTCAATACATGAAAACGTCCGACCGGTTTGTGGAGGTGCCCCTTTCGAAAACGATCAAAGACCTGGGAATCCGTAAATTGTTCTCCGGGAACGAATCCACTCTGATTCTCGGTACTTATTCCAGCGGGATCCTGGAGATGAAAGGAAAAAGTGAACGAGTGATCAAATCCCCGTCAGATGAACTGGCTAATAGTGTCTATTCCTATTTTAAAGATTCACAGGGCAACCGATGGGTTGGGACGGTTATTGGGTTATACATCATTGAAAATGATGAACTGAAAAGAGTGGATCATGACGGCTTGCGGATTGACCGTCCTGTTTACCTGATCCTGGAGGACAAGGATGGAAATCTTTGGTTTGGTACGGATAACGGGATCTACCGATGGAACGGGAACATACTGGATCACTTTACCTCGGCCGACGGGATTTCGGGACAGGAGATCAACCGGGATGCCGGGATTGTCGATGAGCAGGGAACGATCTGGTTCGGCACCAATTTCGGGATTACCTGCTTCCACCCGGAATACGGATACCAGCATGACACTATTCCATCGCCCATTGTGAAACTCAAATGGTTCGAGGTGAACGGGGACACCTTTTCCTGCCAGCAGCCGGTCTCCCTTTCCTATTCAGCCAACAACCTTTCCTTTTCGTTTCATGCGCTCTCCTTTATCAATGAAGACAATATCCTCTATTCATTCAAACTGGAAGGCTTTGACGATGAGTGGTCAGCCCCTGCCAGGCTGAACGAAGGAGAATACCGTTACAACAATCTCCTTCCGGGGAAGTACACGTTTTGCCTGAAAGCACGCAATGCCATCGGCATCTGGAGCGATCCCGTCTGCTCTGCCAACATCAGGATCAAACAACCCTTCTGGTTTCAATGGTGGTTTCTCCTGATCCTCGTTGCCTTTTTCGTCAGCCTCTCCTATATCCTGATCCGTTTGTTCGTAACCAGAAGATACAATCTCCGTCTTGCCAAAATGGTGGCGATCCGTACACGCGAACTCCGACGATCGGAAAAAGAGTTAAAGGAGAGCAACGAAGCAAAAGACAATTTCTTCTCCATCATTGCCCATGATCTTAAAAGTCCTTTTAATGCCATCCTGGGGATGCTGGAATTATTGACCACCGAATACTCCGAATTTTCCGACCAGGAAAAGCAAAAGATCCTGATGAGTTTACGGATGGCCTCCACACGCACGATCGACCTGCTTGAGAACTTGCTTACATGGGCCCGGTCACAGAAAGGACTTCTCCCGTTTACACCTGAGAAATTTGATCTCATGGAACTTATCCGTGAAAACGTCTTCCTCTTTGAGCCCAATGCAAAGACCAAGCGCATCGCCCTGAACCTTCCTGTTTGGGAAAATGTCATTGTTTACGGCGACAGGAACATGATCAATACAGTGATCAGGAACCTGGTTTCCAATGCGATCAAATTCACCTATCCCGATGGAGATGTCACCATCAGAATTGACCGTGACAGCCAGCAGAAAGTGACGGTCTCCATTGAGGATAACGGATGCGGCTTGACTGAGAATGCCATCAAAGACCTGTTTATTTTAGACCGGAGGACTACTTCCAGGGGAACAGCCAATGAAACAGGGACCGGCCTCGGACTGATCCTTTCCCATGAATTCATCCGAAAAAACGGCGGACAGATGTGGGTGGAAAGTAAACCGGAAGAGGGAACGACTTTCTATTTCTCCCTGCCGGTGAACCCTCCCGGCAAATAAATGGTGTGATTGCACAGTATCCTGGCAGGCACTTCCTGCGCACGATCAGGACCGATTGATTTGAAAATATGATCCAATGAAAAAAAAACAGCTGCGCATCGACGGACCGAAACAAACGATCTACCGGAAGCAGGCCGAACGGATCATCCGAAACCTGCAAAAGCGGAATATGACCGGGCTCTATTTGGACACCGCTTCGGAAGCAGTCGATGAAATCTGCCGGTTAATTTCTCCCGGTTCGGTCGTAGGACTTGGCGGTTCCGAAACGGTGATCGAGACCGGACTGCTGGATGCCTTGCGGAAGCTGGATATCCGGTTGCTTGACAGGTACCGGAATGATATCACGGAGGCTGAAGTGGAGCAGATGCGGGAAGCCGCCCTCTCTTCTGATGTTTTTATTACCAGTACGAATGCGATTACGCTTGATGGAGTGCTGGTCAACGAAGATGGCCTGGGCAACCGGGTAGCCTCGCTGATTTATGGTCCGAAAAAGGTCATTGTGGTCGCCGGCATGAACAAAACCACGGAAAATATAGAAAAAGCCATTTCCCGGATCAAAATGATCGCCGCACCGGCCAATGCGATCCGCAGAAAAAAGAGCACTCCCTGTTCAAAAACCGGTGTGTGCCATGATGCTACCTGTTTTCCCCCGAACCGGATTTGCAACCAGCTGGTGATCACGGAAGGAAGCCGAACCCAAAACCGAATCATTGTTATTCTAATCGGCGAAGCGTATGGATTCTAATGTGACGATCAGGCTGGCCGGAACGGAAGACTGGCAAGCGATCATCAACATTTACAACCAGGGGATTGATGACGGATGCAATGCCTTTACCCGGCATATCTCTGTGGAAACGCATCGGGGATGGCTGGAGATGCATGATGGCAACGGACATGCATTGTATGTGGCAGAGAGCCGGGGAAAGGTGATCGGCTGGATCAGCCTGAGCCCTTACCGGAAGGAACGGCTGGCTTTCAGCAAAACCGCGGAGACCAGTTATTACATTGACCGGCAATACCGTAACAGGCAGATCGGAAGCAGCCTGATGGCTTATGTCCTGAAGAGGGCACGGGAATCGGGATTTCATGTCCTGGTGGCGTTTCTGCTGGATATCAACCTTCCCAGTGTGGCCCTGCTCGAAAAATATGGATTTACCAGATGGGGACACCTGCTGGCGGTGGCCGATTTTGAAGGTCGCATCGTCGGGCAGTTTATCTACGGCATTCACTTCACCGATGTCAGCGGATCACGATGAGCTTTCTGTCAGCCTGAGCCGTTGGCGTCATAAAATGGATGAGATATGTTCCAGCCGGCTGGCCGGCTACCGGTAGCAGGAAATTGTTTTCCCCGACAACAATCTCGCTTCGGAGAAGGGTTTTTTCGTATTTTCCGTTTAAGGTGAACAGGGAGACTTCCATCGGCTGAGGGATCCCGGAGGAAACAATGACATGGACATCTCCGCTGGAGGGGTTGGGAAAGAGAGATCCCACCTCCAGACCGGCAGTCATTCCCGGATCTTCAATAGCAGAGGCTGGGTTGTAATAGGTGCTGTAAACCCCGTTTCCATGTGTCCCCACGGCAATGAACCCGTCAGTCTGGCGTGCATCGATCATGTCGATGATGACCGAGCCGATGGAGGAGGCTCCCTCCTGCGCCCAGATGGTGGAGTCACCGTTCAGGCCGGTGGTGGAAAAGAGACCTACAGAGGTCCCTGCAAACCATACGCGATGATCGTCATAAGTGAGGGATTTCACCCACCTGACCGAAGGACCTGATCCTCTCCCGTCAGGAGACTCCTCCAGGTTTCCTCCCTGAGGGGTCCATGTGGCCCCTCCGTTATCCGATGAGAAGATGCTCTGCACTGCATAGTTGGAGAAGACGACGACAATCCTGTCCGCATCGGTCTCATCCACATCGATACTGGCCACAAAGGCATTCATCGGAAAGGCAGGTCCGGTAATGTCAACCGGCACCGGATCCCCGGTGTGGGCGTCGTCAAGCCGGAAAACCTTCCCCAGGTTGGTCCCATAGTAGAGCCGGTTTGCCGGGTTTTTGGAAACCGTGATGAAGCTGATCTCGGAGGCATCTCCCACATCCACATGGCTCAGATGCTCCCATCCGGCATTGCGCAGGGAGCTGTCATAAGCCGCTGCTTTCAGGTTGTCTTTCCGCCACACGCTAGTGGTAGTCGGGAGGTAAAAGGTCTCGTAGTTGTTGGGATCGAGCGCAAAGTTCTGGTAAAAGGGGAAGAGAGAATTAGACCCCATCACCGGATCGTAATATTTCAGCAGCGTGTCGGGAAGCTGCGGATAGATATCCCGGGTGTGCATCAGGGGACCGAACCGGGAGGTCCAGATGTTTCCGCTGTAGGCAGAGATGACGCAGTATTCCCAGTCGGGAGCCACGCAGGTGGCAAACCCGTCGTAACAGATATCGATGTTGAACCAGAATTCAGCCGGGTTGTGGGTGATGGTATAGTACCAGTTGTTGTCCTGCAGGCCGCCTAAGATCCAGTCGTTCCCCGATCCGCTGTGATCGATGGTCACGGAATAGAACTGGGTGGTGGTCAGCTTGTTGTTCAGACGGTAATAATACATGTCGGCGCTGTCGGCCAGGCAGTCATGGGTGACATACACCCCTCCATCGCAGGCAAGGTACATCACATCGGGATCGGAGGGGAGGAAGGTGATCCCATGCAGGTCGGGATGCAGCTGGTGGAGGGAGTCCATATCGTAGGGATAGCCACCCATATAAGTGGTGTTCAGGCTGTCGGCAAAGCCGTTGTCGGAGCGGTAGAGGGCCATTCCCCCGATCACGACCATGTTTTCATTTTCAGGATGGACGGCCATGGTAAAGCAGTATCCACCGTAACAGACAAAGGAGAAGGGGTAATCATTGATGCTTCCGCTTCCGGCGCCAGGCGTTCCCACCGTGTGGTCTTCCCAGATCGCCGAATCGGCAACCGGATCCCAAGTCATTTTCCATAGGGTGTTCAGCGAATTGGCATAGCCGTTGAACGGGTTCAGGTCGGGCGACTGCGACTCGGTGAGGATATATACGACATTTTCGTTGGAAGGGGCGATCACCAGGCGGTTGGCCCTGTTATCTTCCGGGAAGCCTTCGGGTGTGATGTTATCCCAGGCCAGGCCATCCGTCGAACGCCAGACACCTGCTTTTCCCGGGGGCTCCATCCCCCAGCCATATCCGCCGAGAATCGCATAGAGAACCCCATCCGAGGAGATGTCGATGTAGGTTCCGAACGACTTGTTCTCGATGTTGCCAAGCACCATCTGCCATCTCTCCCCTCCGTCTTCACTGCGCATGATGGCCCCGTAGCAGGCAGCATAAACAATGTCCTTGTCCATCGTCACCGGGTCGGTCACGATCTTCCACACCCCCTGGAAGATCTCCGTGAGAAGGCCGGGGGTTCCTCCCTGGGTGGAGGCAAGCGGCTCCCAGGTCTGGCCATTGTCGGTGGACTTGAAGATCCCGTTGCCGATCCCGACCGTCCTGACGTTGGTGCTCACATTCCGGTTGGTGGTGCTGAGCAGCTCACCGGTCCCGTAATACCAGGTGTTGTGGTGGCCCGGCCGACGGTCCTGCCAGATGCAGGTGGCGCTTTGCTCCGCATCGGGGGAGGTGGCTTTGGACCACGACTCACCCCCGTCGGCCGATTGCCACATGCCACCCGAAGCGCTTCCGGCCAGCAGGTGATTTTCATCATCCAGGTCAACGGCGACACAAAGCATCCGGCCGCCGATGTTATCGGGCCCGCGCCAGCTCCACTCCTGGCCGCGGGAAGATTCTTTCAGTGGCAACTGTGAGGCAAAGGCCAGTTCACGCGACCGGATCCCGGCCGGAATTTCGTTGGTTTGTGGATTGCGCAATTTCAAGAACTGCAGGTCTGCCAGAAAAGGAAGCCGGGCCGATGGAGGAAGTTCATTCATCTCACGCGCAGCCGGGGTGCTCCCTGCAGGCGGAATGGCTGGCTTGTGGTCCGGCCATAATAAAAGTGCTCCGGTAATGATGACCATGCCGGAACCGATGAGGAAAGGGATAAATTTTTTCATACGGAAGTGGTTTTACAAAAGCGCATGAGTGGCTATCCAAATATACATCACAAATCGATGGAAACCAAAACGAACAAAAAAAGCAACCCTCACTGCTGCCTCCACAACTGGAACGCTTGTACATGGGTTCCAAACCCCATAGGATTTGAATAAACCCCGCGTCCCTAGGTTGTTCCGGCAGCAGTGAGGGTTGCTTTACTAATACACCGGAGGCTAATCTTTCTCCTCTTCCTCCTCCTTGATCAGCTTCTTGGTGAGCAATTCACCCGATTCCGAATAGGTCGCTTCGTACTCCTCTTCACTTTTCTCCACCTGGACTTCATAGAAAGTCCCCTTTTCAGGAGTCTCTCCCTTTACGGCCTCTTCCGTCTTGAATCCGGGGAAATCCCGTTGGATAGCATCAAGAATTGCCTGGGGAAGTTCCGAATGGGCGATCTCAATTTCCGTTTCCAGCCAGTTTCCCTCAGGATCAAAATTGGCAGAGGCCTCTTTCCCCTCCAATTTGAAGTTTACTTCATAATTCTGATCCTCCATTTCCCAGGTATAGTGGTAGACGGTCGGAAATTTTTTCATGAATGCCTGGCGAACCTGTGCCGGGACTTTATCAACGGTGAGTTTTTGCGCTATAGCTGCTCCGCCGGTCAACCATAAGGTAACCAGCAGAAAAATGATCTTTTTCATGGTTTATTTGTATTGATAAGATAATGAAACGATTAACTCAAGATGTCCGGTAATCCGAAAAAATCCTGGGAGGATGGAAAACAGAAGGAAGATCAATCTCGGGATAACTTATCGTGTAGGGTGTTGATACCAGAATCTTGGTTGGTGGAAAAAGGACTATGGAGATCTGTTCAGTGAAAGTAAATGCGATCGGAACGGAAAGGGTCAGGTTGAAGGGCACCGGGTTCTGTTCTTTTTCAAAAGGCTCGTCAGGATCGTTTTCCCATGATTCAGCGATGGAATAGGCTCCTAGGAATTGCTCCTCCAGGAACTCCCCCAAATAGAGAGAACCGTTTACCTGTTTGAATACTTTCAGTACATCGGGTATCTGGCTGACCAGATTGAAATTCTCCCCGGGGAGGAAAATGACACCGGCCAGGAAATGGAAGGCAATGAAGAGTGATAGGATCTTTTTCATCGTGTACAATGGCAAAGATAATACTTTTCACAGGGCTAACGGTCAAATACACTATCTTTGGAACCAGCTTATTCCTGTCATGCGACTCTTTCTGCTTTCATTAGGATTCCTGATTTTACAGTTTTTCTGCCAGGCACAGGAGAGAACCCTCGGATACTACCTGGAAAAAGGAGCGGCCAACAGCCCCTACCTGCAGGATCTGAACAACCAGCTTGCTTCCAACAGCATCGACAGCCTGCTGATCCTGGCGCAACAGCTGCCCGCCATCTCACTGAACGGAAACCTTTACTACGCTCCGGTGATCAATCAATGGGGATACAGCGAAGCGATCACCAACGGGGGCAATTTCATCACTACGCTGAATGTGGCCCAACCCCTTTTTACCGGGAAAATCAGGAAGACCGGTTTTGAGCGGGTCGGGATCCTGAATGAGGCGATCGCCACTTCACTGAAGCTGGCCGAAAGTGAACTCCAAAAACTCATCACCGAACAGTACCTGGCAGCCTATGCGCTTCAGAGCGACATCGGATTTTACACGGAAGCTTATGGCTACATGCAGGAGCAGGACTCCTTGCTTCGGCAACTCGTCGAACACGGATTTTACAGCCAGACCGAATACCTCTCGTTTCAGGTGGAAAAGCAGTACCTCGACCTGGATCTTGCCGCCCTGCAGGCGCAGTTCCGGAAAGCATTAGGGACATTGAATATCTCCTGTGGCATAACGGATAAAACAGAGGTGACCCTCGCCCCTCCCGACATTCAACTCAGGAACCTCTCATCAGGAAACAGCTCCCCTTTTTTCCTGAGGTTCACCCTCGACAGCCTGATGATCGACAACGACCGGCAACAGATCGATCTGCAATACAGGCCGACCTTTGGATGGTTAGCCGATGCAGGGATCGTGAACAATGTGCCGAAAGAGATCTATAAAAATTTCGGTATCGGGCTGGGGCTGAACTTCACTCTGCCGATCTATGACGGGCAACAGAAGCAACTTAACTACCGGAAGGTTGATTTCAGGGAGGAGAGCCGCAAAGGGTATGAGGCCTTTTTCCGGAACCAGTTCGACGAACAGCTGTGGCAACTCTCGGAGGAGCTGAGGAGTTCCCGTGACATGATACCGAAACTAAACAAACAGCTGGAGCTTGCCGCCATGCTGATCCGTCAGAACAGGCTGCTGCTGAACAGCGGATCCCTCCCCATGACCGATTACCTGATCTCGTTAAGGAACTACCTGACCATCCGAAACAATTTGCGGCAAAATGAGGTGAAGATCCAGCAGATCATCAACGAAATCAATTACTGGAAACAATAAGCGCAGTATGAGAATACGAAATTTCTTTCTGGTGAACGGGCTCATTTTTATGATCCTGTTTCTGGCAGGATGCTCCTCTCCTGGCGAGGAAACGGGAGATATGATCAGGGGTAAGGTTCCGGTCACCCTTGCCGGGATCGGGACAGGGACCCTTGCCGAAACGATTGAGCTCAACGCAACCACCGCCTTTCTGGATCATGCCGTCATCAAATCCCCGGCTGCCGCATTTGTGCAGAAAACACTGGTGAACCAGGGGGATTTTGTGAAAAAAGGGGAGCTTCTTTTTCTGCTGAAGACCAGAGAAGCCCAGGTGCTTACGGAAGATACCGCCAATCCGCTGGCCTTTTCGGGAGTGATCCGGGTGACATCCGATGTGGATGGGATTGTCACAGCCCTGGATCACCCCGACGGGGATTTTATCCAGGAGGGGGACCAGCTGGGATCCATTTCCCTGCCAGAGAGTCTCGTCTACATGCTTGAGGTTCCTGTTGAGCAGGTCGGCCTGGCGAAGATCAATACAGGCTGTACCATTCTTCTTCCCGAAGGAAAGCGGCTGAACGGGACCGTCGCGGCCAGGTTGCCCCTGGTCTCCCCGGAAGCGCAGACCCAGCAGTTCATGGTGACCTCTCCGGCCGTTTCAGGAATTCCCGAACACCTGCGCACGAAAGTCATCCTGACCACCTCGGTTCATCCCAATGCAGTCACCCTGCCGAAAAGCTGCGTGCTGACCGATGAGATCATGCAGCATTTCTGGGTGATGAAGATGATCAACGACACCGTGGCCGTGAAGGTCCCGGTGAAGAGGGGGATCACACAGGGTGAGCAGGTGGAGATTATCGATCCGCTCTTTGTTGAGGAAGACCGGTTCCTTGCTTCCGGGAATTACGGGTTGGGGGATACCGCCATAGTTCAGGTTATCACGGGTGAGGTGAATGAATAACCGATTCTATTACCGGCTCTTTCTGAAGCCTATCCTGTTCGGGTTGGCTGTTGTGCTGCTGGCAGGGATCTATTCCTACCGGAAGATGCAGACCTCGCTCTTCCCCGATGTGATCTTTCCGAAGATCACCATCATTGCCGACAACGGGGATCAGCCGGTCGACAAGATGATGATCACGGTGACGCAACCTCTCGAGATTGCCATCAAACGGGTGGAAGGCATCCAGACCGTCAGAAGCTCCACCAACCGGGGGAGCTGCACCATCGAAGCCTTCTTTGACTGGAACACCGATATCAGCATGGCGAAGGTGCAGCTGGAATCCCGGATCCATGAGATCAAGAACAGCCTCCCCCCTGCTACGGAGATCGTGGTGGAGGCCATGAGCCAGAATATCTACCCGGTGATGGGGTATACCCTCGAAAGCGATAACCATGGACAGGTGGAACTGAAAAATGAGGCATTGTTCATGATCCGTCCCCGGTTTTCGGAGATCCAGGGCATCTCGAACGTGTTGGTCAGGGGCGGCCGCACCAAGGAATTCATCATCAAGCCCGATCCGGTAAAAATGGTTTCACTTGGGCTGATCCCGAAGCAGTTGACGGAGGTGCTTGCCAATACCAATTTCATCGAATCGAACGGCCTGTTATCCGATTACAGGCGACTTTATCTCACGCTTACCGATACCCGGATGTTCGGAGTGGATGAGATCAGGAAGCTGATCATCCGCAGCGACGGCAAACGGATCCTCCGCCTGTCGGATATCGCGGAGGTGTCGGTACAGGAGCAGCGGGAGTTCATCCGGATCAATGCCAACGGGCATGATGCCGTGATCATCGGCCTGCTGCTGGCCATCGTGGTGGTGATCATCTTCCTCCATTCCTTCCGGGCCAGCATGGAGATCATCCTGATCATCCCGGTCATCCTCGCACTGACCTTCATCGTGCTTCACCTCAC
>Ga0163209_1000182_pt1 | contig 25380 bp, 25 predicted proteins | sample Kivu_160m_FD_113538 | JGI IMG/M metagenome (GOLD analysis project Ga0163209, IMG submission 113538) | Freshwater microbial communities from Lake Kivu, Western Province, Rwanda to study Microbial Dark Matter (Phase II) - Kivu_160m | ecosystem: Environmental > Aquatic > Freshwater > Lake ...
ACCGGCGTTGTTTACCAGTACATCGATTTTGCCGAATGCATCTATGGCAGCCTTGATGATGTTTTCGCCGCCCTTCCAGGTGGCAACCGAGTCGTAGTTGGCGACTGCCTCGCCGCCCATTTTCTTGATCTCGGCAACCACTTCGTCGGCCGGAACAGAGGCCGCTCCCGCGCCGTCGGCGCCACCGCCGAGGTCATTGATTACCAGCTTCGCGCCCTCGGAAGCAAAAAGCAAGGCTTCTGCCTTGCCCAACCCGCGTCCCGAGCCGGTGATTACTACAACCTTCCCGTCAAGCAAACCCATTAAAATTCCTCCTCGTTAGTTTTCAGCATATATTACTCTTTAAACGCTGCCTTTTCAAGAAACATATACGATTATTTCGAAGTGTGCAAAGTCCCACCGGTTTGATGTTGACATTAAATTTGCCAGGTGTTATATATGGTTGATTCTCTCGCACAAAGGAGGATTCCCCATGTCAGGTGGAGCGTTGTCTGGAAATCAGGGTGCTTGATTTCGGTCAGTATATCGCAGGACCCTACGCGGCCATGCTGCTGGCTGAGCAGGGAGCCGACGTAATCAAGGTCGAGGGTGATCTTGAGGCCTTCTACCCCACTCCCTCCAACGTCCGGGCACTCCTGCTGCTTGAGATCGGGTATAGTAAAGAACAGATCGAGGATTTCAAGGCAAAGAAGCTGGTAATACAGGCGGCTGTGCCGCAGAAGCAGTAAATAGGAAGAGCCGCATGTATAATAAACTAACATTCTCTCTTAAGGACACCGGACTGGCACTTATCACAATACATTGTCCGAATAAAGACAACCGGGTGAATGCAGAGCTGGCGCAAGAGCTAAAGCAAGTCTGTGATGATATTAATTTCGACACCAGTATACGTGTGGTCATCATCACTGGCGCTGAAGGTAAGGCTTTCTCCACTGGAGTAATAAGAAAAAAGAAGGGGGCACCATATTCATTAGCAGCCCCATTGGCTGGATTGAAATGTCCTACTATTGCTGCCGTTAACGGCGACGCCACAGGACAAGGGCTTGAGATGGCATTAGCCTGTGACATTAGAATCGCCGCGCACACTGCTCACTTTGCACTACGCTATATTGAGAAAGGTCTGATTCCGTCCGATGGTGCTACTCAGAGGCTTCCGCGGCTGATCGGCCGAGCTAAGGCTATGGAGCTCATGTTAACAGGAGAGAGCATCAGCGCAGACGAAGCCTTACACATCGGATTGCTGAGTGGGGTAGTACCAAAAACAGAATTAATGAACTGCATACTTGATATGGGAAAGAAAATGGCAGGCAAGGCACCGTTTGCCCTGAGATACTGCAAAGAAGCGGTGTTGAAAGGCATGGACATGACGCTCGACCAAGGTCTGCACCTTGAGGGGGACTTGTATTTCCTGCTGCATACCACGGAAGACAGGAAGGAGGGCATAACCGCCTTCAAGCAGAAGCGCAAGCCGCGCTTCAAAGGGAAGTAGCCTATGGGCGCTTTTGAAACCATCTTATATGAAAAGAAAGGCAATATAGCTCACGTCACGCTCAACCGCCCTCAGGTACTGAATATTTACAACGTCCGCATGCGCGATGAGCTATACGAGGTTCTGGGTGCGATCATGGAAGACCACGAAGTTCACGTAGTGATATTGAAAGGAGCCGGCGATAAAGCTTTTTGCGCCGGGGCCGATTTAAACGAGTTTTTATCAGCGCCATCGCCGACGGCAGCCCGGCATGCCCGCTGGCAGAGAGATGTCTGGGGGCTTTTCCTCAACCTCCCCCAGCCGGTTATTGCCGCCCTACACGGCTACGTGCTGGGCTCCGGCATCGAGATGGCACTGTGCTGCGATATCCGTATAGCTTCGGAAGATGCTCAGTTCGGCTTACCAGAAGTGGCGCTGGGCATTATACCCGCTGCAGGAGCCACACAGACCCTACCACGTGTAGTTGGCATTGGAAGAGCATTCGACTTATTACTTACTGGCCGCCATATCAACGCGCGGGGAGCTCTGGACATGAAGCTGGTCAACCGTGTTGTTCCCCGTGAACAGCTTCTCCCCACGACTGATAAGCTGGCCGCTGGAATTGCTAAATTGGATCAAGGGGTAGTCGGGACAATCAAGCAAGCAGTTTCAAGGGGACTGGATCTTCCGCTGTCTAAGGGGCTTAAACTGGAAAAAGGCTGGCGAAGTCTCTTACTCGGTAAGTGATTGTTTCGTTTCGCTCGCAACAAACTGCAAACTAAAATCCGTACCACGTGCATATCTCACTAAGCGGCACCCTGTTACTGCGGAACTGGTTGATCTTAGCAGCCGGGTCGGGATAGCCGATAGCGATGGTAATGAGAAGCTGTTTCGATTCGGGTATATTCAAAATGCTGCGCACCGCTTCCGGATAGTTGATCCCCGCTGCCAGCATTACCGTGCCCAGCCCGTAATGGAGTGCGGCGATGCAGATAGTCTGCGCCATAATGCCGACATTCATTATAGCCCAGGCACTCAGGTCTTCATCGGTATAAATATAAATTGCATTTGGAGCATCGAAGAAGCGGTACATATCCACAAACCAGTTGAGCTTCTTTTCCTCGTCTTCGCGCCCGATACCAAGGGCCTCGTAGATACGTACCCCGTTCTCTTTCCTGCGCTCCCTGTAAGGTGAGGGCCACTCGGGTACCGGGATGACAGGCGTCCGCTCATCCTGTCCAAAAGCTTTGGACGCTAGCGTTTCCCGAAGCTTTCGCATAATTTGACCGCCCACAACGGCAAATTCCCATGTCTGTGTGTTCGCCCAGGATGGCGCACGTGTGGATACGGTTAAAAGATCCTCAAGCACCTTTTGCGGCACCGGGTCGGGCTTGAAGGCACGGACGCTGTGGCGTGATTTAATGGCTTCTATAATATCCATATCGCTAACCCTCTGAATCAGGTTTAAAGTCAGTTTGGGAATTCTATGTCAGGTCTGAACCGCTGTCAAACTACGAGGAAAGTAACATCGACTTGACTTCATATTCCCGTGAATCCATTGACGGCAATAAGTGTCTTGGGATAACCTTGAAAGCATGACTGACACGGACGTAATCGACAGCAAGCTCCGCGAGTGGACGAGAGGCAAAGGCCTCCGCGAAGTTATAGTCGCCATATTCAATAGAATTCGCGATATCCCCTACGCTGTGCTGCCGGAGCTCAATAGTCCCCGCGGCTACATACACATACTGGACCTTAAGATGGGATCGTGCACGCCCAAGCATTTCCTGCTGAGTAAAATGTATCAGAGACTCGGGCTGGATGTCTTATACGTCGTTTACCCCTACCGCTGGGCCGAGTTCAAAGAGTTGTATCCGCCGGGACTCTGGAACCTGGCAGAACAGATGCCCATTGCTCACCACCTTGCCTGCAGGGTCGAGATAAACGGCCGCTATGTGCTGGTGGACGCCACCATAGATCCACCCCTGGGCAGGATCGGGCTGCCGGTCAATGACAGCTGGGATGGGATATCCGACACGTGTCTTCCGATTCTTCCCACCGGGGGCGAGGAAATATATCATCCTTCAGAAGCCGAGTTCATATCACCGCCGGACCTGAACGAAAATACCCTGGCTTTCTATCGGGGGCTCAACGACTATTTCGATAGGGTGAGGAATGGAAAGGTCTAAAGCGGATCTGGTACTACACAATGCAAACGTAATTACGCTTGACGTGCGTTACCCGCGGGCAAAAACGGTATATATCAGCGAAGGTAAAATCCTTAAGGTCAGTAACAGGGGTATCGACAAACAGTTCGTGGATACCTGTACGCGGGTAATAGATTGCATGGGCAAAACCATAATCCCCGGCTTCCATGATGCACATTGCCATATCGTAGCCTATGCGGAAAATCTGCTGAACATCGATATCAGCCCGGCATCAGTCAAATCTATCGAAGATATTATCCGAAAAATACAGGAAGCAGCCAGGGCTGTACCTGCGGGCAACTGGATAAGGTGCTCGGGATACAACGAGTTTTACCTTGAGGAAAAGCGGCATCCAACCCGCCACGATCTTGACCTGGCAACACGTCTCCACCCGGTTAAGCTGACACATCGTAGTAGCCACGCGCATGTGCTTAACACCGCTGCATTAGCGCTCGTGGGCATCAGCAATGAGACGGAGGAGCCGCCCGGCGGCATGATCGACCGGGATCTGGAGACAGGCGAACCTGACGGGATACTTTTCGGTATGGGTACTTATCTTGCCAGGCGTATCCCGCTATCTGATGAGAGAGAACTAGAAAACGCACTGAGCAGAGCAAGCAGAACTCTGCTCAGGCTGGGTATAACGACGGTACAGGACGCATCTCCGCTAAACGACATGCACCGCTGGAACCAGTTCCTTTTCTGGAAAAAAAGTGGAACCTTCCTACCGAGGGTCATTATGATGTTCGGAATTGAGCAAAATGAGAATATCCAGGGGAAACAGCCGTTTTATGATCGGGAAACCGGACTTGGCAGCGGCGCCATTAAGATCATGCTGGACGAAGTCAAAGGCAACCCCAATCCACCACAGGCAGAGTTAAACCGCCTGGTGCTTGGCATGCACAGGCGCGGGTTTCAGGTGGCTTTACACGCTGTCGAAGAGAATACGATCAAAGCAGCACTGACTGCCCTGGAACATGTCCAACGGGAGGTACCTGGAGTAAAGAGCCGCCACAGGCTGGAACACTGCTCGGTCTGCACGCCTGAGTCAGCGGGTAGGATTACCGATGTCGGAGCAATGGTTACGACAAATCCAACTTTCATTTATCATAGCGGGGAAAGGTATGTAGCAACCGTTCCAGCCCGGCAACTTGAGCACCTTTATGCCATAAACACCATGCTGAAAGCGGGATTAAAAGTTGCTGCCGGCTCGGATATGCCGGTGGCGCCGCCAGACCCGGTCAGGGGTATCTATGCAGCAGTGACACGTAACGCCGATATGGGTCAAAAAATTGTGCCGGACGAAGCGATCCCGGTCCTTGAGGCTATTAAATTATATACTTTGAACGCCGCCTGGTCGTGCTTCCGGGAAAAGCAAATGGGTACCGTTTCAAAGGGCAAATATGCAGACCTGGCTGTCATGAATGCCAATCCCCTACAGCTCGGCCCTGAAGAGCTAAGGCATTTAAAGGTGAATATGACATTGCTCGCAGGGCAGATAGCCTTCAGCGAAGCTATCTAATTTATAACACCGCTGGCTATATAATTTTCGTATTGCTTCTCGTCCAGGCCCAGCAAATCCAGGAATACGCGCCGGTTATCCTCACCCAGCAGCGGCGCGGCTCGGTTAAACAGCGCGGCCGTTTCACTCAGCCTTATCGGCGTTCCGTCTGCCCGTATTTCGCCCAGCACAGGGTGCATAAGCTTCACGAAGAATCCTCGCTCAGAAAGGTGTGGGTCGTTTGCCAGGTCGCGCGCATCGTAAACGATGGCTGCAGGGACACCTGCTTCCTGCAGCATCCCCATTAAGCACTCGGGGGAATAGCTTGCTACCCACCGGCCGATGAGCTCATTAAGTTCATCGGAGTCGTCGGCGCGGGATTGTAAGTTGGCAAATCTGTCCTGCCCGACCCACTCAGGTTTGCCCATCAGCCTGCACAGCGCCTGCCACTCATCATGATTGAAGACTGCTATGACACACCAGCGATCGTCCCCCTTGCATTTATAGCAACCATAAGGCGCTGCCATTTGCCAGCCGAATTTATTGCCCACCGGTTTGGCTAAGTTTCCGTTTACCGAGTAATCCATCAATTCCGGCCCCAGCAGGCTGCAGGCGGCCTCTAACTCCGAAATATCAATACAGGCACCCTCCCCCGTCTTAGCCCTGTATTCCAGGGCGGAAAGCGTTGCCAGCGCCGCGTAAAGGCCCGACACGTGGTCAGCATAAGCGAAACCGATGCCGTAAGGTATGCCGTCATCGTTAGACGTCAATTTCGTCAGGCCTGATAATGCCTGAATAGTAGGGCCGAGGGCAGCATAATCGCGCCAGGGCCCTGAATGTCCAAACCCTGAGAGACTGAGCATTATAATATCGGGCTTTACCTGTTTAAGCTTTTCATAGCTGAGCCCCCAGTTGTTCATCACCCTGGGCGTGAAGTTTTCAACCACGACGTCGCATTTCTCAACCAGCTCTAATGCGAGTCGCCGCGCCCTAGGCAGGCTCATGTCCAGCGTCAGGCTTAGCTTATTGCGATTCCAGGTTGCAAAATAGGCGCTTGTATTATCCTCGGCGCCCGATGCCGTTTTCTTTGACTGCACCTTGATGACCTCAGCACCGAAGTCGGCAAGTATCCTGGTTGCATAAGGACCTGCCAGCATCCAGGTGAAATCCAGCACGCGGACGCCTTCCAGCGGGAGCTTTGAATCCGATGCAGCATCAGAATTTGTACCGGCTATCGTCACCTGTAAAGAATCTACAGCCCTGTTCAGCACCTGCTTATTATGTTCGCCGATAAAGGGCGCCCTCTTCCAGCAGTAGCCAGAAGTATTGCCAAAATCAATAACCGGCCGCGGTACCTTAAATGGTTCCCTCATAAGAGGATGTTCTGCCTGCACGAAGAATCCTCGCGCGTTCAACTGTTCGTTTTTGAAAATGTCCTCAACAGTATTCAGTACCGCCCATGGGAAGCGCATCGACTGGCCCAGTTTGAAGAGATCTTCTACGCTCTGCATGCTCGTCCAGAAGGACAGCGCCTCCTGTATAGTGTCGATATTCTCACGGCGGTAAGCCTCATTTAGCCATTCAGGACGCTTAAAGTCGGCAGCCATAGACTGCCGGTCCAGCAGTTCCACCAGCGTCTCCCACTCACGGTTAAAGGACAGCAGCGCGTATCCGTCCTTGCAGGGGAAAAGGTCGGAAGAGCCGTTCCAGTGCAGGCTGCCCTGCCTGCGCGGCACAAAGCCCTCGTGGAAATAGCGCACCATCACATGCTCGAGTGCAGCAGCTACAGCTTCCTGGAGGGAAACGTCAATATGCTGGCCCCTGCCGCTATACCTGCGCCAGCGCAGGGAAAGAATTATCCCGATGGCAGCGAAGAGTGAGGCCAGGTAATAGGGCTGAAACCCGTACGCTTTCAGGGGTTCTTTAGAGGGACTGCCGCAGACATACATCTGCCCGCCACATGCGGAAGCAACAAGATCGCAAGATTTGTATTTGCTATAAGGCCCGGTCTGGCCGAAACCGGTTATCGAAGCCAATATCAGGCCAGGGTTTTTCGCACGGAGCGTTTCGTAGCCGATGTCGATTCGATCTAAATAGCCGGGCACGAAGGTCTCCACTACGACATCGCTTTGCCCTGCGAGGCTTAAGAATGGACCCCTGTCTTCTTTTAAATCCAGTTTAATTCCGATTTTGCCGGAATTGTGGTACCAGAAGGAAAGGCTGTGTTCAGGATCTCGTTTGCCGTTTAAAAAAGGCCCTATTCGCCTGGAGGGGTCTCCGTCGTATTTCTCAATCTTGATCACTTCAGCTCCCAGGTCCGCCAGGAGCTTTGAGCAGAAGCTGGCTTTCTCATCAGCAAGATCAAGGACGCGGATGCCCGCCAAAGGTACAACTGAATCAACTCTGTCAGACATGGGATATGTAACTACAACAAGGTAACAGAAGTCAAATGGACGGCGGATTTGAGTCTGCGTCAGTCAGAGGAAGGCAGCGCCTTGGGTTTCTGCAGCTCCATCTCCTTGTCACAACACAGGATGGAGCCCTCTCCTGCCTTGGTACACAGAACTTCCGTGCCGCATACTTCGCACTTAAATCGCTTGCCAAGCTGGTTCATTTAATTATCTCCTTATGGACTGTGTACATTTGCTCCCTATTTCTTCTGTTCCATAGGCTGCCCGCAGCATTTGACCGCGCCGTTGCCACCCTTGGTCACGATGAACTCGGAGCCGCACTTGGTGCAGATGTATTTCTTGCCTATCAGGTTTGCCATCTATGATTAATCCTCCAGAGATTAATTTTAATATCACCTCAAAGTATTTGCTAAAGCTCATTATAACACCATTTCCTTGAAGTCCGCCGCCACGAGCAGCGGCGCCCCGGTCATCTTCTGCACGTCCTCAGGTGCAACTCCTGGTATCGCCTCCTTAAGCACCAATCCCTTTGGAGTAACTTCAATGACGGCATAGTTGGTCACTATGACATCCACGCATTCTTTGGCCGTCAGCGGATAAGTACATTTATCCAAAATCTTGGGCTCGCCTTCATTGGTGAAATGTTCCATGGCAATAATGACCTTCTTTGCTCCCACAGCAAGGTCCATAGAGCCGCCGATGTTGCCCATCTTGCCCAGGCCACGCGTTGGGGTATTCCATCCGGCAAGGTCACCCTTCGCCGAGACCTGCAATGCGCCCAGCACCGCCACGTCCATGCGTCCGCCCCTGATCATGGCGAATGATGTCTCCACATTGAAATAGCTCGAACCTGGCATATCGTGCACAAACTGGCAACTCGCGTTGATGCGGTCCTGGTCTATTTCACCCTCCTCCGCCAGCGGGCCGCACTTTAGCATACCTATCTCGGACTGGATGATGATGTCCCTGCCCTCGATCCAGTTGGAGACCAGCGTGGGTATGCCTATACCCAGATTCACGTAGGAACCGTCCTCCAGCATGTTGGCGATCCTCAGGGCGATCATCTCCCGCTCAAGCGGCGGCATCTCCGGTATCACGACTTTGCTCAATTTGCTCATATCAATCTCCAGCTAATACAAGTCATTATACGGCCACTTCGTAAAGCTCAGGTTTGCCGGTCTCGACAACCCGTTTGACGAATATACCGGGCGTATGAATATAGTTCGGATCAAGCTCACCGACCTTAATGAGCGTCTCTACCTCGGCAATGGTCACCTTGCCTGCCATGGCCATGGCATTATTGTAGTTCTGCGCTGTAAAGCGGTAAACAAGGTTCCCTTCACTATCGCCCATCCATGCATGGACGAAGGCAAAATCCAGCGGCAGGGCGGTTTCCAGCAGGTTCTCTACTCCGTTGAAAACCCTGACCTCCTTGCCCTCGGCCACGACGGTCCCGACACCTGTGGGGGTGTAGAAAGCTGGAATGCCGGCGCCGGCGCAGCGCAGCTTCTCCACGAAAGTTCCGATAGGATACACCTCGAGCTCGATTTCGCCGTGCCTTACTGCCTGTTCGAAGGGATGCTGGGCACCCTTGCTCGCCGAGCGAGGGAAAGGGTAGTTGCATATCGCTTTTTTAATCTGGCCTTTGATGACCAGTTCCAGCATCTCTTCATTTCCCGTGCCCACCTGTTGAACAACCACCGTAAGGTTTTTAACACCTTTTCGCGCCAGTGCCCTGGTGAGCTCTATCGGCCTTCCCGCCGAGAAGAAGCCCCCGAAGGCAATCACCGCGCCGTCGAAAACATCCTCAATGACAGCATCCGGGTTAGGGTAAATTTTGTCCATAATGGAACTCCTGCAAATTAATTAACGGTATGTAAAAGCTCATTTTCTATCAAGTGCACCGATCAATGGCAGCAAATTTGATTCATAATACGATTGTGCCCCTTATTTGTCTAGAATCGCCTGTTTTAGAGCCTCGTACTGGGCTGTTTTCTGCGGGTCTACGGTCATATAAGCTTTCTCCAGCACTGTAAGCCTGTAGAGGGCTTTATACGGAAAACGAGGGTTGTCTCAGGTCACCAAGTCCAGGTGAAGACCAGGCCGAAGGCGATCCCCAATAGTGCACCTACAAAAACCTCCCACTTGGAATGGCCTATGATCTCCTGTAAGCGCTGGCTGAATTCTTTGTTGCCCTTGAATAGCTCGTCGAGCATCTTGTTGACCATAGCCGACTGGTATCCCACCGTCCGCCTCACTCCGGCTGCATCGTACATCACGATGAAGGCCACGACCAGAGAAATAGCGAATGAGGGTGAATCCATGCCGTACAAAACTGCTATGGTGGTAGCCAGGGCTGTCATGACGGCGGTGTGGGAGCTGGGCATGCCGCCCTGGCTCACCATGTAGGCCCAATCTACTTTTCTGTGACGGATATAGTATATAAGAACTTTCAACAACTGCGCGGCAAGCCAGGCAGCCAGCGGTATCCATACCGCCTTATTGCCTATAAGCGCCCCGAATGCATCCGTAGCCTGGTTCATCATGGCGTACTCTTGAAAAACACTCCGCTCTTTATTTTTCCTTTATCTGCGTGCCCGGCCTGTATTTTATTTGAAGCGCCTTCAGCACCATCATAACAGCCAGAATAACCGGGTAGGCTATGAGAAGAGGCGGCGGCGGGGAATCCAAGAAAACGGGAGGAGGTGTGCTTTTAGAATATTGCATAGCGAAGATAATGACAAAAATTATCAATATCGCTGCGGCAAAACTCATTGTCGACCTTTTAGTCCGCCACATCAGTATTGCAGCGCAGGCCGCGCCTATGATAGTAGGTACGGTGGCAACGCCCACCAGCACTCCGCCGATCGTCGTTGCGCCTAATCCTCCCTGAAATCTCAAAAAGGGCGACCACTGGTGGCCCACTATAGTAACGGCACCTGTTAAAAGCACAATATCAGTCGATGCCTGGAAGACGAACTGCGCCAGCAGCACGGCGAGGGCAGCCTTGCCGATATCCATGACCACGACCAATACGAACTGCCAGCGGCCTAGCCTGCGGTACACCGCGGCCGCGCTTATTCGGCCATCCCCTTCATCCCTGATATCAATCTTACCCATCAGCCGTCCTATGATATAGGCCGAGGGTATGGTACCAAGTAAGTACGCCAGCGGGATAGATAGCAAACTAAAAAACGTCATGCTTGCAACCGCGATATTTAAAACTACGGGTAAATCATCGTTAATTAACGAAAAATTATTGTTACAGAGTATACCATAAACTGCGCGACTATTAAGACTGAGATGGAGCCTTGTGGCTCACGTCAATTGCCAGAAAATCCCTTACCTCCGTGGAACTGGCAATCCCGATAGATAGTATCAACACCAGTACGCCACAGGTGGTGCAAATAGCGGGGATATTCTTATTGGCTATGTCTATCACCACGCCGGCTATGCCCATGCCAATCGGCGCCAGGCCGCTGGTTAAGGTACCCAGCAACCCGAAGACCCTGCCCCGTATTTCGCTGCTCGAAGCGAGCTGCACAATGGTTGTAGCCTTCACAATGAAAATGCCCGCCATCAGGCCTATGACGAAGACGATGCCCAGCACTACAAACGGAAGCGCGACGAATCCTATAAAACCCAGTGCCAGGCCAGCGCCCATCAGGGAAAATACGACCAGCCGGCTCTGTGCCCTCCCCCGCACATTAGCGGCGCCGGCAATGATGTAGCCGATCACTGAACCCACGCCGAGAGACATTAGGAGATACCCGTACCAGGAGGCGTCAAGCTTCAGGTAGTCCTCGACATAGAACGGCAAGATTATTACCATGGGAGCCACAAAGAGGTACAGCAGCGCAGCGGCAAGGAAGAGTATCCTCATGCCCTTCTGGTTCCACACGTAACGCAGCCCCTCCATGGTGTCGGATATGAATGAACGGAAGGCTTCTCCCCCCTTTTTGCTTTTTTGCGACACGGCCTGCGGGATGCGGATAAAAGCCTCGGTACCCGACGCAAAAAAGTAGGTGAAGCCGTTGATCAGGAAAAGCGCGGCTGCCCCAGTAATAGTGAAGAGCAGTCCGCCCAATCCCTGACCGACGAACAATGAAGCAAAAATAGCAAACTGGTTCATGGAATTGGCTGCATCAAGCCTTTGTTCCGGGACGAGGTCGGGCACGGCGGCGGACACGGCGGGGGTGAAGACGGCGAAAATAATCGCGCCCGCCATGGCTACGATAAAAAGCCAGGTCACCAGCAGCCCGGTAGCATAAGGAACAAGGTACATCAGTGCCGCAAGCGATAATACGAAAATGCCGTTTATAAGGTCTCCATAGACAATTATTTTCTTACGCGAAAACCTATCTGCGAACGTGCCGCCCATAGGACCTATCAGCACACCGGGTAAAGTTGAAAGCATCATCATAAGCCCCATCAGGCTGGCAGAGCCCGTAGTCTCTTTGATGAAGAAGATCATCGCCAGGCCGAAGGCGCGCTGCCCCACCTGGCTTACAAGCTGTCCCTGCCACAGCAATAAGAAGTCGCGGTTCCAGAGTTTAGTGGGTTTGTTGACTGGAATTGTATTATCCATAGGCAGTCCCCATCCGGCAGATGATATGCGTCAAATCATCTTGGGTAAATATTTTAAAGCGTCCATCGGGACGCCTTTGAAGGCGGGTGCGGTTAAAATTTGCTTTATAGTATATCGTTATTAAATAATAAATACCATTACCCAAAATAAGGAGGCCCCAATCTAATGAGTCCTCGCCAGGATCAACAAAAACCCGTCGGCCAGTTCCTTCTCCAACCGAGGTTCGAAGTAATACCGATGAAGGGAGTGGAGGAAGAGGCCGGGTTTCTACCGGCCGGCGCTATAGTGCCGGTCACAGTCTCCCCTCGCAAGGGACTCGATGCCACATTCGTACTATCCGAGCATCTCGCGGCCCGGGGATTCCGAGTAATACCACACCTGTCGGCACGCCTGGTGCGCAATCGCGAGCATCTGCGCGATATCCTGGATCGGCTGGCCGCCGGTGGGTTCGAGGAGATCTTCTTGATCGGCGGTGATGCCAGCGAGCCGGTGGGGCCCTACCATTCGGCAGGCTCGCTCATGGACGATATGATGGAGATGGATAAACGCCCGAAGCGAATCGGTGTGGCGGCCTATCCGGACGGACACCCCCTCATCGGCAGGGAGGAGCTTTTCCGGGCGCTCCAGGAAAAGCAGCCAAACGCAGACTACATGATCACCCAGATCTGCTTTGATAAAGCGAAAATCGCGAAATGGCTGGTCAGCATGCGGGAAAGGGGAATACATCTGCCTGTTTATATTGGTATCCCGGGGATGCTGAAGCGGAGTAAGCTACTTGAGATCTCTCTGAAAGTGGGGGTTGGTGACTCCACGCGGTTCCTCATGCACCAGTTTGGCCTGATTGCGCGGCTACTCCAGAAGGATATGTATACGCCAGATGCCCTGGTGGCAAAGACCATCACGCTGTTAGAAGCTCCGGGCAACGGAATTGCCGGGTTTCATATCTATACCTTCAACCAGTGCCAGACCACCGAGCTCTGGAGGCAGAGGGTACTGAAGCTATAAGCCCTGAATGATGGCGGGAAGACGGCCGGCAAGAGGAAAGGGGTAACGGGAGAGGCCTGCTATAACAATCTAAACATGAATTTAGCGCGCCCGCGCCGCGGACGACCTGACGAGCACTATAATGCGGATAACAGCCGCAATAGCAGCATAAACCAGCCCCAGGACGATCAAGCTGAACTTACACGTGGCGCATGCAGCAGCCATCAGGGGATAAGGATCGGCAACCGTGCCGAACAGCATGGTTATCAACGCATAATTTTCAATGGCATCAAATATGGCAGCAAGCCAGAGACCCCAGGCAAGCAGCATGCCCATCCCGCGCCATATCTTTCTTGACAGTACAGCGGCGCCCCATACGCAGGCCAGGGCGATGGTGGTGGAATAAACCGGCATATAAAGGTAATCAAAGCCCAGGTTAAAGCTTGCCCTCAGTAGCTGGCCTGAGCCAGTCCAGGCATTGATAATACTGGACGCTTTGCCGACGCTGCTGGCAAACTCATAGTCCACGATATTGGGTACGTATGGCCCGATAAAACGGAAGACCAATGAAAGCACTATGGTTGCTGCCAGTAGCGAGAGAAAGGTAGAAAGTCGTTTCCCTCCAGGAATTGAATTCAAAGGATGATCAATACGCATTACGCCACCTCCAAACGCATTTCATCTTTATTGAACAAGCCAAATTTATTGATGCTGATCACTACTTATTTATTTCTACTAATAAAAAACTTTACACGGATCATTTAAGCAGTCTTTCTACTAACTGTACAGCTTCAAAAGCATTGGACGCATATCCGCTTGCTCCAATTTTCTCGGCGAAAGCCTGTGTAATCGGCGCACCACCGACTATTATCCTGGCAGAAGGAATGACCTTGCGGACCTCTTTGATTACGTCTTCCATGCAGAGCGCAGTAGAGCTTAACAGCGCAGAGAGCCCCAGCACCTCCGGTTTTTGTTCAATATAGGCGTCAACAAACTTCTGCGCTTTTATGTTCTCGCCTAAATCCTTTACTTCATAACCGGCGCCTTCCAGGCATATCCGTACCAAATTTTTCCCAATGGTATGGATATCTCCCTCCACAGTACCAAGGATAACTTTCCCCCTATCCCTGATAGCTCTTTCAGAATGCATTTCAAGCATGCTGACGCCTGCGTTCATAGCTTCCGCAGCAACAAGTAACTCAGATATAAAAGCTTCGTTCCTGGAGAACTTTTCACCAACTTCCTGCATAGCGGGCATCATGGCATTTTCCAGAATTACCCTCGGCGCCAGTTTTTTTAATAATCCCTCGTTTACCAGATGTTTTACAGCTTCATCATCACCGTCTTGAACAGCCCTTTTTATTTCATCAAATAATTGATCCATAGTTCCCTCTTCATTAACTGATCTGAATAGGGTATTTGCCGTATTTCCTTGCAGCCTTAACCATGGCAAAATAGTTTTCCGCTTTGCAGCCGGGATGTATGGTGTTGGAAGAACTGATAATATAACCGCCTCCAGGAGCAGCAACAGCCACGGTCTCCTTTACTGCCTTTTCCACCTCCTCTTCGCTGCCGAAAGGCAACAAGTGTTCGCAGTCGATATTACCAAGAAGACAGAGCTTTTTGCCATACTTGGCCTTGACTTCCGCTATGTCCATGCACTGCGGCTGAATCGGATGCAGTCCATCGAAACCAGCTTCAACCATGTAATCCATTATCGGCCACATATTGCCGTCCGAGTGTTTGATGGTTTTCATTCCCTTCTGACGTATAAATGCAGTGATCTCTTTATGGTAGGGTAGTATAAATTCCTCGTATTGAGCGGGAGACATGAAAGTTGACTGGTTGAACGCAAGATCACTGCTGAGGGCTATGACATCCGCACCCAGTGCAGCAGCTCTATCAACCACCTCGAGAATGTAATCTGTCGCGATGCGGGCAAGGTCTTTTACGAAATCAGGCTTCTTCTTGTAGCAATAGAGCAATTTTTCAATACTCCCGAGCAGCGCCCAGCTATCCCTGAAGGGTCCGGTCATGTAAAAAACGTGGGCAATATCTTTACCAAGCTTTTCAATCGATACCATGAGCATCAAGAACTCGGTCTCACTCGGGTGAACGATATTTAAATTATGCAGGTCCCCGGGTATTGAAATAGGTCCTTTAACAGGAATAGCATCACCCTCCCTGTCCACATAATAGATTCTACCCCACCTATCCTTAATATGGTCGTCATCGACTGTCTCTCTGTCAAAAAGGTAAATAGATGTCAATCCATCAAGCTCTAATTCACGCGTAATCATGTACATGACATCGAGCAGCTTTAATTTTTCGTCCAGTGTCATCTGGTGTACCAGTTTCAGAGTAGGAACGTCGTCGGTAAAAAGCCGCCCCAGTTTTATTATTGATTCCTCGTTAAACGCCAGTTCCCAGACAGGTACCCTGTCCGGTTCCCCGAGGGACAGCGCCGTCATCAACCGTTCTTTTCCAGTCATATTCATGATCTCATCCAAATTAGTGAAATTCCTCTTCCTGACTCAACTTATCGTTAATGAGCCTTTTCACCTGGTTTCAAAAACCAGCTCCACCTTTTCAGCTCTTGCTACATCCTGCTTATAGAAAAATGATGCCGCCAAGAAAAGGATTCCAGCAAGTAACAGAAAAGCCGGCAGGTACAGCATCGCTTTGTCCAGGCCGTACTGGTCGGAGAGAGCTCCAATAACCAGGGGACCGGGTGCACTCCCCAGCAGATGCTGGACCACAATACAAATACTTACAGACGTTGACCTCAATCCAGGATGAATAACATCCTGCGTTACAGCTACGGCACCCGGAGCAAACATGATGATTGTGATTCCCGCAACGAGGAGCAAAAAGAACAGATTGTTCCCGTGAAGTGTGAAAAATCCGATGAATAACAGCAATGCTGATACAGTTGAAGTGATAGCGGGCAATAATAGCCTGGCATTGGCATTCTTTTTAAACCACTGATCGGTAAGGAAGCCTCCGAGGGGGGCTCCCACTACTGCAAGCAGCATTACCACGCTGGACATCAGGCCGGCTCGTTCAATAGGCAACCCCTCAAATCTTTGGAAATATGACGGCAGCCAGCTTGTAAGTGCTACCGTGGTAAAAGCGCAGCCGGCAAATCCCAGATTATCAAGAATAAAAGACTTGCTGCGAAACAGCTCTTTAACGATATCCCGCTTGCTCATCCGCGCCTTGCTGACAGCATTCTCTATGGGCACCGACTTCACCAGTTCAACTGTTTTATAATCCTTCACCCAGAAAAACAGGACAGCAACCAGAAAACCGGGTATGGCGACAATTCCCAGAGCATGTCTCCATCCAAAATATTGTGCAATTAATCCGCCTACCGCTACTCCTATAGCGCTGCCGAGTGGAATTGCGGCTTGCCAGATTCCCACCATCCTGGCGCGCTTCTCACGGGGGAAAAGAGCGGAAATCATGGCTACTCCGCCCGGCACATACCCCGCTTCACCAACACCAACGGCACAACGTGTAGTAAATAGCTGTTTGAAATTTGTGGTGAAAGCACCTGCCAGGGTGGCAAGGCTCCAGAAGATTGACATGATCCCGATGCTTTTCTTCCTGCTCCATCTATCAATCAGGGCACCGATAGGCAAAGTGAAAATCAGGATGGACCAGAAAACAGCGGATACAAGCAACCCGCATTCTGTGTCGCTGAGACCCCAATCATTTTTTAAAAACGGAAAAAGCGAAACGATGACATACCTGTCGATATAATCGAACATATATAGGAGAAACAGGAGGATATAGGCGTAATAGGCACGCCACCGGGGGTATATGGGTTTCTCTGCCAGCATCTCTTCTTTCACAAAATATTACCTCCGGATTGTGCAGTATCCATCTAATAGGAATTCTGTATCGACCGTAATTTAGATAATATTAGGAGGCAAGTCTAATATGGTAGATATAGATTGTCAAATGCACACCTTTCAGGCTACGGATGCGCTTGATGTTCAGAAGGTTAAATAATCAAGCGGGGCTGAAATATGCCCCGCTATTTTTATCGTCAAAGTCGAAGTTAAAGTTTACATCGCTGTGAGATCCGTATTATCTGAAGAATTCTTGACCGGGAAGCCAGTTAATTGAAATACCACGAAACTCGCACAATAGTTGGCACAGAAAATAGGTCAGGCCCAACCATACGGAGACTCTAAGGGCAACTAACCTAGTTTTCTGGGGGAAGGTCAACGACGTCTTACATTACCCTCATGAAATCAGTATAATAGCACCGTGTTTGATCTCCTGTTCTGGCTTTACATGGTCAATGCGGTGCTGCTGATCACACACGAGATAGATTCGGCATATTGGAAGGAATGGGAACTGTTCAAGCTCCGAGGCGGCGTCGCAGGATTCTTATTACTTCATTTGCCCCTCGTCTTCCTTGTCATGTGGGGATCGATATTAGTATTCCAGCAATCCTTCGCAGGACTGATAATGTCGCTCATCCTAAGCCTCGCCGGTATTTTTGCTTTCATCATTCATACTATATTTATCAGGAAGGGCCGAATTGAGTTCAACGTGCCGATTTCTTTGTTCTTGCTCATAGCGACCCTTTTCATCTCGCTCGTTCAGGTCACCTGCACAATTTACCTCATAAGTGGAGTGGCGAAATGACAATCAGCGTCGAATACAGCTTAGAGGTGCAAGCGAAAGCAGAGAAGTTATGGGATATTCTCACTGACGTGGATTCTTGGCCCAGTTGGCAAGGGACACCTTTTGTGAAACTATCTACGCCCGGCTCAATAATGGAAGGCTCAACCTTTGTGGCGAAACTCGGCGGCCTGAAGTGGAACTTGGCTGTGACAAAGGCTGAGAGACCGCGCAAGATAGTCTGGGTTGCGCGACGCCTAGGTCTTAAAGGCGTTCACGAGTGGGAATTCAAGGAAGAGGGAGGAGAGACAAGAGTAACAACGAGAGAAAACATGACTGGCTGGATGCTTTTTCTGATCTACCCGATAGCCAAGAAAGGACTCTCAAACACCGACGAAAAGTGGTTGGCTAACCTCAAGACAAGAGCCGAAAACTCTTAGGCTGGTAAGTACTGTAAACTCATACTGTAGGCGTTCATCTTATGGACCTCCTCTGTGAAACTGGCGTCCCATACCATTCCTTATTTCAACCTAACCATGATCACCATTGGACAAACATCGGTATGTATGTTCATCCATAATAAAAATCATAGGTCTAAAGTTGTAAGAGAGTTATCAGTTTATAACCAGATATCTCATTTTTTTCCTTCAGTCATCTTACTCCCTTAGGTTGGCATGTGTCTTAATAGGGAGCAGTATAAAATCGTAACTGCCCCAAGTAACCGATTTTTAATTTGTTTGAACCTCGTTCATGATCTTCCTTTGTCAGCCAAATAGAATATCTGACCACGTTACCCAATTTTCTCGAAGAATTTTACATTTGTCAGTAGCCTGTGGTATCGTCAGATCAAATATAGTATTCAAGTTATTGGTAGAGGCTAGCAGCGGACGACTGGTGCAACAGCTGCTGTGTGACTACGGTATAAGGTTAAATTCATTGTCACCGATACACTGCGCGGAAAACCATGCGAAAGAAAGGACAGGCAAACCCGTCCTCTCTGAGCAAAAAGAACATTCCATCCTAATTGGGTTTCTTTTCGGATTATTTGGCTTAGGTACTGGACTTATTGCTGCCATGTCAGCAGATTCCACGACCATTTTTTCTGAGGTACTAAAAAACAGCGGACTTACTGTGGCCGTCTTTCTGGCTTGGTTGAGTTTGAGGAAAGTCCATATGGGAAAGACCGAGGGTTACAATTACGGCTATGGAAAGTTTGAAAACTTTTCAGGACTAATAGTTGCCGCTGTTATGATAGTCTCCCTCATCTTGATGTTATATCACACCGTAGAACGTTTTCAGCACCCCACTGAGATGCATTCCATTGGTGTAAATATTGGTATAGTTTTCTCTGGCATTGCTCTAATTTGCAGCATTTTACTATGGAATCATGATTACCACTTGGCAAAAAAGGAACATTCCCCAGTAATGGAATCTCTCTGGCGTTTATACAGGTCAAAAACTATATCCACTTCAATAGTCACTTTATCACTGCTATCTGGTATTATCCTAAGTGGTTACGATTGGTCTTTATATATTGACCCTATTGCCTCAATCATAATATCTATGTTCTTAATTTATTCGATATACGGTGTTACTTCACAGTCGATGTATGACCTGCTGGACCGTGCTTTAGAAGAATCACTACAGTTAATAATATTGCGTTCGTTGGCCTCTTATTTTAACGAATACGAGGCTATCCACGGCATACGCTCCAGGAGAACAGCAGGCAATGTCTATATTGAAATATTCCTTGAATTTGAAGGCGAACGTAACATGTCAGAGGTTCAGAAAGTTATTGACTCTATAAAAATGGACTTGGAGCAAAAGATACAGGGCAGCCATGTGGTAATATCACCGACACGATCGGCAGTAACCTGAACCTGAGTATACACGCTTGTTTATTCATATAGGTCTTCTACAAAGTTGAGCAATTTAGGCATGAAGACTAGCTTCATTTTTTAGTACTCGATCAGGAGCGCTTTTTCATTACCAGTGTATTTCCTTTCTTAGCATCAAAACTATAGCTCACATCGTCCATTAACTTTCTCATAATGTGTATGCCTAACCCACCAATTTTTCTCTTGTCAAGATCAGCTTCTAGGTCGGGAGATTGAACAGCATTGGAGTCAAAAGGTCTACCCTTGTCATTGATAGATATTACCAGGCTACCTCTCTTAAATTCACAGGAAATGTGTATGGGGCCTCCCTTGCCGGAATAAGCATGATTAATTATATTGGCGCATGCTTCATCCACCGCTGTTTCTACGGCAAAAATGATGTCATTTAATTTATGCCTGCGCATCCAACTTGTAACAAAGTCAACTATTTCCGGTATGTTTTCTAGCTTGGCGTCCAGCTGCAACTCAGCTTTATTTTTCGGCACTTGTATCAGCTCCTGTAACTTTAAGGACTATCAGAGTGAGATCGTCGAACTGCTGCTGGCCTTGGGCAAATCTCTGCACTTCGTCGTTTATCTGATCGGCAAGTTGCTGTGCAGGCAAATTGGTATTGTTTGATATAATTTTTTCTAGTCTGTCCATACCAAATTGCTCTCCTTTGTCATTGACGGCCTCTATAATACCGTCAGTGTAAAGCACAACTATATCATCTGCAACAAGCCCAACCTCCTTTTGTTCAAGTCTGATATCATCCAATGCACCCAGTGCAATCCCGTTAGCATTCAAGAGAATCAAGTCTGATGCCAGATGTTTCAGCATAAGGGGTGGATTATGTCCGGCATTGACATACTGCAGTAATCGCCTTTTTGAATCCAAGACGGCGTAGAACAAGGTCACAAACATGCCAAACTTGGCTTCCTCGGCGATCAAGTGGTTTGCCTTTTCTATTGCTTCGGAAGTTGTGATGGTTTCGTGAACATTTGCCCTGACGATGGCGCGGGACAGGGCCATAAAAAGTGCAGCGGGTACACCCTTCCCCGATACATCAGCAATCACTATGCCCATTTTGCCTTCGGAAATCGGAATGAAATCATAGAAATCACCGCCCACCTGCCGCGCCGGTTTGTTCAACGCACCCAGTTCGAATCCTGCAATTTTTGGTGGAGACTCTGGTAAAAAACTTTGCTGTATGCCTCGGGCAGTTTCCATTTCATATTCCGTACGTTCCAATGCCCTCCGATAGAGCTCCTTTTCCGCAGCGGTATTTCTTTCATGTATTAAGTTACGTACTACAAATGCAAAGACAGCCATCCCAAGTGAGTTGGCAATGACCATGGGCACTATGACCTGTTTGACTACCGAAACAGCTTCGCTAAATGGCCGGGCTAACAGGAGCGTTAATCCCATATGCAAGCACTCCATTAATGCAGCAAAAAGAGTTGCCTGCCATATCGTGGCAAATTCTCTTTTTCTTAGCATGTGTATGAAACCACCCAATAAACCGGCTAAAATGGTGCTAAGGGCGCACGGAACGCAGACAAAACCACCGAGTAAATAGCGGTGCACTCCACCTATTAGGCCTGCTCCCAGCCCGGTTAAGGGGCCGGCGGCAAGCCCGGCTACCATGGGTCCCAGGTCTCTAATATTGGCTATGGCACCTGATGGCAGCTTAATCCCACCATAGGTACCAAATATTGATAGTGCACCGAAGAGTAGAATGAGAACGATCTGGTTCTTGAAGCTGAATTGCTTATCCAGGATACCTAGGAAGAATTTACTGCGGCTAACAAGGTAGGCAAAGACTACTATGACACTAGTTGTTTGTATAAGTTCTACAAGCAGATCGATTACCGAGGTGTCCATTTAATGTTTTTCTAGCGGATCTCTTTGTAATGGGCCATGGCCAATTCCATCGTATCGAAGATATTGAAAAGCTGTGTGAAACCTGCTATATCAAACACCTGTCGTATCTCGGGTTTCAAGCAGGCAAGCTTGATGTCCCCGCCTTGTTTTCTAACTTTCTTAAGTTCTGCCAGAAAGACCCGCAGTCCCGAACTGCTGATATACTCGACCTCTTTCAGATTCACCACCATGCGGACTTGTGCGGAATTTATTAAAGAATCCAGCTTTTTCTCCAAGTCACCGGCACAACTTGTGTCCAGTCTTCCACGCAGTGAAACGATACTTATGTCTTCTAATGCACTTTCCAGCATATCCATTTGGTTGCCTCCTGATAGAGATTGCTTTAATGAATCGACGATTTTACAGAGACAATAAATTACTCACGGTCTTGTCCATTCTTGTCAATATTAGAGCAACACCTCATCTATTATAGAATACAATCAATATACACCAGCCTTCTCATATTGTAAATTGACAGATAAATGTGGCTACCAGATTAAGGTTTACACGTTAAATGCTCTAAAGCGACCTGGTTGCCTACGATGCAACTAATGTGCGATACTGGTGCTGATAGCGCAAACGTTCATATCCAGTGTTTCGAAAAAAGTGGAGGTTGCATACCATAGCCTTCAATACACGTAGTTTAATGGATTCCATCATGCAGCATATTCACCTGATGATGGCTGACGCATTGACAGGCAGAACAGTATTGAGCAGGCTACTGTTGGCTGTAGGAGCTGCGTTACTCTATGGTCTTTTAAACTGGGCTTGCAGCGGCTTGACTCTTCCCGGCGCATCCATGGTAAGCCTGAGGCCGCAGGTGGCAATTCCTCTAACCGTGGGGTTGGCCTTTGGTCCTCTTCCCGGGTTCATCAGCGGATTTGCGGGCAATGTCTTTGGCGATCTGCTCTCCGGCTATGGACTGCAGTACTGGGACTGGAGCATAGGTAATGGTCTGTTTGGAACCATCACCGGCCTCGTCTATCTGAAGGGTATTCGGATCATCAAGACCGTCGGGCAGTTCGGCATAGTTCTTCTGGCAATCTTAGTGGCAAACCTGGTCGGACTGGCGACTGGCGCCTTTATCAGTAGCCTGGTATTACACCGGATGGCGTTCAGCGAGGCGATCCTGGGCTGGCTTCTCCCCTCGCTGCTGACCAACATGCTATTGGCCTTTGCCATCGTCCCCCTACTGCTGCTTGCTTTGAGACGTCTGGTGCTGACCCTGGAGACCAGGGTCATACTAATAGTTACCTTTTTACTCGCTGCCTGCATCTTGGGAACTACAGCCGTGCTAGTTTCGCGCACTAATGATGCGATTGTTGCCATTGTGGGCAGTACTGCTGCTGACCAGGTTGCGGCAGGCGCCACGCTTGACTTGCTCCGCTGGGCCGGGCTGACTTCCGTCGTGGTCCTGCTGGCCGGCATAATCATTTCCGTGTTTGTAGTCAAGAGGCTGACATCGCCCGTGTCGCTCCTCTGCACTGCGGCCAATACAATCGGTTCAGGCGAGTTTCAGACGAGCGTAATCTCTTCCATCGCCGAGCGTAAAGACGAATTAGGCGAGCTGGCCAGGACATTCCAGAACATGGTAGAAAGTCTGAAAGTGCACATCCAGGAACTCCAGAGGACCACCGCTGCCAAGGAGCGCATCGAAAGTGAACTCAGGGTGGCCACTGAAATCCAGATGAGTATGCTGCCCCGCACCTTCCCACCATTCCCCGACCGGAAGGAGTTCGATATCTTCGCCATGATGCTGCCGGCAAAGGAGGTGGGCGGTGATCTCTACGACTTCTTCCTTGTCCAGCCAGACAAGCTATGCTTAATCATCGGTGACGTATGTGGCAAGGGCATACCGGCGGCCCTTTTCATGGCCATTACCAAAGCCCTTCTCAAAACTGCAGGCATGGCCGGACTCCCACCAAACGAAATGTTATCCCGTACCAACAGCATTCTCAATCCTGAAAACGACACAAGCATGTTCGTAACTGTCTTCTGCTCTATTCTGGATACTACAACCGGTGAGATGGTATTTACCAATGGCGGACATCCCCCACCCCTCTACTACAGCGGCATAAGCGGCTTCGAATACATGAAAGTACCAAAGGGATTTGTGCTCGGCCCAATGCCAGACGTTATCTTCACCTGCCAGAGCATGACACTTAGGCCTGGTGACGCTATCTTCCTTTACACCGACGGTGTGACCGAAGCTGCCAATAGAAGTAATCAGATGTATTCTGAGGCAAGGCTTCAGCACTCGTTAACAAAATTTGGAAATGTGGACGCCACGTACATGGTGAAGGGAATTCGGGAAAATGTCGAGGCCTTTGCCGATGGCGCCCCACAAGCCGACGATATCACAATGCTTGCCCTCCGTTTCTTAGGAAAGTCGGAGGGTGCATGAGTTTTATTGAACGCAGGTGCCAAAGATAGTCCCCCAATCTCTTGTAACCCGGCAAGAAGCATTATTAATTTATAATTTGATTGATAACATAGCCAAGCTAGTTTTGCTAAAATGGAACCATTATGAATACGTATTCTAAAGAATACCGGCAAAAGTTGACTACTCCCCAAAAAGCTGTTGAGATAATTAAAAATGGTGATACCATCGTCCCAGGCATGGCTAATGCCGAACCACCTGCACTGTTAGCCACCATCGCTGACATGGTCAGGGAAGGTGACTTAAAGGGTTTAAAAATATATTCACTTTCTGCCACAAAGTATGCTGCCAAAACAATCCTTTCTCCAGACCTTTATGACTGCATCCAATCTTATTCCTGGTTTGTCGGAGCTTCAGACAGGGCAATGGTAAGAATAGGACTTGACTATTTTGTGCCAAATTACTTCCACCGGATACCAAGACTAATCCGCGATTATATGCAAGTAGATGTTACCGTCACAGTCGTTTCACCCATGGACAGAGCAGGATTTTTCAGTTTCGGTACTGCCAACGACTATACTACCACGGCTGCCAGGCATTGCCGGAAACTAATCGTGGAGGTCAATGAGCACATGCCACGAGTTTTCGGTGATTCACTCCTCCACATCTCTGAGGTAGATGCAATCATAGAAAATCACTTGCCGCTTCTAGAAGTCCCTTTGCCGAAGCCAAGGTCTGAGGATGTGCTCATCAGTAAGTGCATAGCCGAAATGGTTCCCGACGGGGCAACTATCCAGTTAGGGATAGGTGGCATACCTAATGCTGTTGCCCAATCCCTCAAGGGGCATAAAGATTTGGGAGTTCACACCGAGTATTTTTGTCCCGGTATGGCAGACTTGATAGAAAAAGGTGTCATTACTGGCAAAAGGAAGACCATTCATCCTAGGAAAAACGTCTTTACATTTGCGGTTGGTCCCAGGAAGATGTATAGCCTCATGAACAATAACCCCAGCATGGAAAGCTATCCAGTTTCATACGTCAACGATCCAGCAATCATCGCCCAAAATGACAATATGATTTCAGTTAATTCCATCCTTGAAGTTGATCTTCTGGGACAATGCAACGCGGAGTTTCTTGGCGGTGCTCAGTTCAGCGGGACAGGGGGGCAGCTTGATTTCGTACGTGGGGCATTTAATTCTAACGGCGGTAAGTCTATACTGGCTTTTTACTCCACGGCAAAGAATGGGACAGCCTCTCGCGTAGTACCGAAGTTTGCCATGGGAACTGTGGTGACTACTCCAAGGATGGATACCCAATACCTTGTCACCGAGTATGGAGTAGTCAACCTGACAGGTAAATCTACACGGGATAGGGCACTGGATATTATCAGCATTGCCCATCCT